>ERZ791808.66-NODE-66-length-132960-cov-48.598435_pt1 | contig 132960 bp, 112 predicted proteins | sample MGYA00510305_ERZ791808 | MGnify/ENA primary metagenome ERZ791808 (study PRJEB30046, sample SAMN00792024) | human gut metagenome | study: EMG produced TPA metagenomics assembly of the A metagenome-wide association study of gut microbiota in type 2... | reverse complement strand
GAGTGGGAATGAAAGTTAAGAACAAGCCTTGACACAGTTTAAATTACACCCCCCGTCAGCTTGGGAACGGTTGTCATTACGATAATAGTCCTCGCCCTCGCAGTTGCTTTCTACAAAATACCTTATCCTATATCCATAGAGGTTAATGGTGATGTCATCAATTAAGGAACGGTGCAAGTGCTTGTGCCATACAAGTATTTGTATCTTTTCGATGAGCCAAGGACAGCTCATTTATCTTTCGAGGGCAACGCTAATGCATCTTATAACTGCGACATCATGAGCCATAATGCCAAGCTCATACATAGGGAAGATGGTAACTATTTTATGGCTATAGCCACAGTGAGCACACAGGGACAAAATACTCCTATACTGCAAAAGTATATGAAAGCTGATGTCAGAATCATTGTCAGCAATAAAACGTTATGGCAGCAGGTGTTCGGATAGTCTATGTCAGAACACCTGCTGTTTATTTTAGGATGTATATTGTGTTGCTAAGCATCAGATTTTATGCAAAAGTTCTAATTTCCATAAAATTCCTCTTGTAAATCATTGGATATTTAGAAAAATATCGTATCTTTGTCCCCGAATTAAGGCGTTCTTTGCATATTGCAAAATACAGAAACGAGCAGAAGTCCGCTCGTTTCCATATTGTTACCTATATAATATAGGCAAACGACCAACTTCTTGATTTTCAATCAAAGTCCAATTTAGAGCGAGTTAGTTTTTTTAACATAAAGCACTAAAGCAGCCGCATAAGAGAAAATCAAATTTGCTTCTCTAAGTATTTTATCGCTACAACCTTATATATATTCGCAAATTGCACTCTACTCAGTGCAATTTCGTATTTAATTTGTATATTTGCACCCATAAAGAACAATATGGATGCTCTATTGATAGATAATCCTTTATTATAGAAAAGATGACCTCGCGTTTTGCGAGGCCATCTTTTCTGTTGCTACTCCCCAGACTTCCACCAATCCAGGAAGAAGAGGTTCTGCTACCAAGGGAACTATTTTACCCAATCCAATACGATCGTCTTATCTTCATCAATCATAAAGTTCATACCAATCTTTTCCACGGTTTTGCCTTTTAGGGCAAAAGCATCAGCATAATGCTTGTTGTTAATTTGGTCAAGAGCCTCTTGTGCCGACTTATTAAATTTCAGTTCTATCACATAGATGGTATCCTTTGTTTCCATCGTAATGTCTGTTCTTCCACGGAAAGTATGCTGTTCCACCAATATACGGAAATTCGTAAGCAGGGCAAAGATGATATACATTGTCTGCTGATAATGCCCCTCATAATCGGTATTATCGCAATAAGGTACCGTCTCCCAGAACGTTTTCAATAGCTGAAGAGCACTATCCATGTTACCCTTATTGATAAGAGCCGACATCTTGGCCACGGTCGTATTGCACATTGCAGACTTTGCCGCCAAATAATGCGGCAACATACTGCGAAACAAACCTATCCTCACTTCTTTGTTAGGCAGAGCCAAGGTATAGAGTTCCGTTTCCTGATCATAATTCTTGATTGTGATATAACCACTCTGATAAAGCAAAGGCATGATAGTAGTCATCGTCTCAGTGGCTGCATCGAAATCATCCTTTGATGCATCCATCTGTTCACCCAGGTCAATCGGTGTAAAGTCATATTTCCGCATCATATTAAGGAGATAAGTAGGAGTGCCTGAGCCAAACCAATAGGAATCAACCTTTCGCTTTGAAAAGCAAGTGAGCAAGCTGTATGGATTGAATATGTCAGAAGAAGGCCAAGCGAAATGATAGCCATCATAATTTTCCTTCAACTTTTCCAAAGTTTTATCATACGACAAGCCCAACACATCTGCCATCTGCTGAATATCTTCATGCATTTCTGTCACAAGTTCCTCCTTGGTAATGCCGCAAATGCCAGCATATTCTGTATCCATACTCACATTTGTGATATTATTGAGTTCACTGAAGATACTAAGTTGCGAGAACTTGGTGATGCCTGTCAAGAAGACGAAACGCAGCATTCGGTCGCTATCCTTTAGGGGACTATAGAAATTGCGCATCACCTCTCTCAATATATCCAAGCTAGTATCCTCATGTACCACATCGAGCAAAGGAGCATCGTATTCATCGATGAGCACAACGACCTTCTGCCCAGTCTGCTCATATACCGTTTTTATTAAATTAAGCATACGAACATTCGGGTCAGGAGAATCATTGACGATGCCAAATTTTTCTTCATTTACATTCAATATATACAAGAGATAGCGCACCAATTGGTCCTTCTCCATGTGCTTTCCACCTGCCAAACTAAAATGAAGCACAGGATATTTCGTCCACTCCTTCTCCAGTTTTTCAATAGCAAGTCCCTTAAAGAGTTCCTTCTTTCCCTCGAAGTAACTCTCAAAAGTCGAAACCAAAAGAGATTTGCCAAAACGACGTGGACGACTCAAGAAGAAATACTTTCCACTCGTATGAGTCATACGATAGATGTACTCCGTCTTATCTACATAGAGAAAGTCCTCCTCTCGAATCTCAGAGAAGGTCTGCATGCCTATTGGATATAACTTCGTTGCCATATTATCAACAATTTACTATTTACGTTGGCAAAGATAAGCAAAAATCCCGAAACCGCCAAGCGATTTCGGGATTTATTATGTATTCAACTGTGCACCCAATACCTTGAAGGGGATTTTATCAGTATTCTTACTATCTGTTCAGTTCCTTGATGATTTTCTCCAGATTGTCAAGCTGGCGGGCATCCACTTTCACATCTACCAGATTTCCTTCCTTGTCGAAGAGGCGATAGGATGGGAAGGAGCGAATGTTGAGATAGTTCTCGATGGCACTCTGCTGAGCCGCTGGCAAATTGTAGTGGGCGATATTGTCGCCAACCAGATTATTCAGTTTGATGAGATTTTTCCATGACTCTTCAGGACTGTTGCTTGCCATGTAAAGATATACCACATCGTATGGCGCCAGGCGTTCGAACTCTTCCTTCGAATGGGCTAGAGCCTCCTTGCAAGGGGCACACCAGGTTCCCCAGACATCCAGCAATACAAGCTTTCCCTTATAAGGCTCCAATATATGGCGAAGAAGCTTCTCACCATCGCTCATACCCTGAGGAGCTGTCTTGAGACTGGCAGTAATGTCCCTATTCTGCAAAGACAGGTACTTACGGTGTTCTGCCAATACTTTCTCCCTGAGAACTTCAGAACTGATGCTGTGTTCTGCCAGGTCAAGACCATAACTATTGAGTGGTATGGCTTCTCTTTCCAACATCTCAAGTAAGGCTTTGGAGATGATGACATCTTTCTGCTGCTGGCTGCATCCCATGCTATCAGCTATATGCTGGGCATAATATACATCGATGAGAGGAGTCTCATCCTTAAGCATCTTGGCTATGTCTTCTCTTCCAATGATAGCCGTAGCACGCTTGGCAAGGACTGAGTTGGAAAAAGCATTTACTATTTTCTCCTGCTCCTTGGCATCTGTCGTCTGATATTGCTTGATAGTCATGCTATCCAGATTCTTAGCCCATTGTTCCACCGTAGCAATTTCAGAATTTGTTATCGCAATATCCCCCTGAGCCTTGTGCTTTTTCAACAGTTCCGGATAATAATTGGTGAACAAGAATCCATAGGTCTTCCCCATGAGTGTACTGTACTTTAACCTTGCTTCCTGGTCGATGAGATTTTTAGTCAGCATGTTATAGTCACGAAACTGAGTATAAGGCTGCGGAATCTCCTTCCATATTTTTTCCACTTGGCTTACATATTCCTGAGGGAAAATATGGTCTTTTACACGATATGCTCCTTGCAAGATATCCGAAGCATAAGTGCAGAGAAGGTATTGAGCCGCATACTCCTGATAACATTTGGAAATAGATGCCGATTTTTCTATCTGTTTCCGTAAGTTCCCTTCAGCCTCCTTATATCTGGATTCAAGAATCTGCATCATCTCCTGGGCTGGAACCTTATTCTCATTACCTGCATAGTCTGCGTTAATCATTGGGATAGGATGCGCTAGCAGTTCGTTTTGCAAGCGACAGTTCTTACCCATGAAGATGGAATGTCCAGACTTGAAGTCATAGAGCAGATAATAGGTCTCACCTGGCTCCAACACCGTGTTGATATAAGTATGTTTCCAGTCCATGAAAACCTCGGTAGAGTTAATGAGGGGTACTTTGATCTCAAATCTGCCAAGAGAATCGAGCTTGCTACAATTGCTCACTTCCTTGAATGTGGAAAAGAGATCATAATACTGCACACTATACTCCTGCCCTCTATCCCAAAGTTCCTTAGGCATATTTCTGAGCCATCCCACAACAATAGCCGTATCGGGCTTGTTATGAGTATCCTTCAGACTTGTGGTCTCATCTTTCTGCGGATAATCCGGAAGGGTGGAAGTGGTAATGAGCGAATATTCGGCTTTCTTGCCGTTGATGCTCATCGTGCGCTTGCCATGTTGAGGTTTGTCGATGTTGACAGCCAGGTCGCTCTTGCCATCTGTAAGGATGAAAGAATACTTGTCGCCCTTCTGATTCTTCTGCTTGTATTGCCAGTAACGGCAGTCGTAGATGGCGAAATCATCATAGAATCCTATCTCCCAATCGCCGGTCGCATCGTTTCGCCAAAGCGAGGAGAAGAGCTGTTTGATGCGGGTATCGATATTCTCGATGCCAAATATCTTGAAGTTCTTTTTGCCGTCACCTTCCAGGAAGTCAAACTTTCGGGTCTTCTTGGGGAGCGGTGCGAAATGGAAGACCACATCCTCCTTGCCTGAGCTAGGCATATAGTGTTCTTCGTCAAGTTTCAGTCCATCACAGCTCTTGACGAGATATTTCTTGCCATCAGCAAGGAGATAGGTTTCCTTCACAAACTTTATCCAATAGTGTGGGGGAAAAGTGATGTGCATGAACACTCGTGTTTCATCATCTGCGAATTCCACACGATAGATGTTGAGTTGAGATTGAAAAGGATCATAAAATAGCTGGTTCGACTCAGCTATCGGCTGTTCCCAGACAATAGGTTTCTTGCCATTCCCAGCCCAGCAAGTACAGAGACATAGGACTGCAATAAGTACACAAAGGATTCTTTTCATAATTCGATTATTTTATTGGATTGATACTATTGAAAGCAGTATATATTAAAGTATACCGTTACTTAATATTCAATAGAAACATCCAGTTTCTTCAAATCCTTATCAGCCGAACTGCTGCCGTAATAAACCTCATACTTTCCTGCCTTGGCACGGACGGTATTGGTTGCAGCATCGAAGAGTTCGAAGTTTCTGCTATCCAGCGTAATGACAGCCTCAGCAGTCTTTCCTGCCTTCACCTCCACTCTCTCGAAAGCCTTCAAGCTCTTCAATGGTCCTTCGGTATCGGCAGGATCCTTCACATATACCTGCACAATCTCGGTTCCATCCTTCTTTCCTACATTGCTTACAGGTACCTTCAGCGTAATCTTCTCACCCTTCTTCAGGATAGAGTTGGAAAGTGTAGCATCGCCAATACGGAAAGAAGTATAGCTCAAGCCATAACCGAATGGGAAGAGCGCATCGTTCATATAACGATAGGTTCTGCCCTTCATGCTGTAATCCTTGAAATCAGGCAACTGCTCTGAATTCTTATAGAACGTAATAGGCAACTTGCCGGCAGGATTGTACTCTCCGAAGAGTACACGAGCCACAGCCTCACCACCTTCCTGACCAGGATACCAGGCTTGGAGAATGGCATCGCAACTCTCTGTCTCTGGAGTCAAGGCGATAGCCGAACCCGAACAGTTGACAAAGACAACCTTTTTGCCCGCCTCCTTTAAAGCCTTCAGGAAATTGCGCTGAACCTTAGGCAATTCGATGTTGGTACGGTCACCACCCTTGAAGCCAGAAATCTCGATAGGCATTTCCTCACCTTCCAACTGTGGAGAAATGCCACCTACGAAGACTACAGTCTCGCAATCCTTCAACTGCTTGAGCGAAGCCTGATAGTCGATAGGATTCTCATGACCGATATTGATCTTCATATTGGCATTATAGGTTGGCATTTCCGCATATCGTATTTCTATCTGATACTCCTTGCCTTTCACGCCCTCAAACTCGATGCGGGATTCTGCTGTGCGCCAATCACTCTTTTCTGATTTTTTCTCACCATTCAGATAAACCTCATAATGACCGCAGGCAGCCACATCGAGCAATACCTTGGCGTTCTGCTTAGGACGGAATACGGTTTCATACTTGGCAGAAAATCCTGTGAGCTTCACGTTTGGAGCAAAGGCATGCTGACCATAGGTAGTTACTTGCACAGGATTCTTTTCCTGAGTGATGGTAACAGGCTTACCGTTCATTTCACGATTGTTCCAGAAAGTACCCTTAAAGCCCATCTTGCCATCCATGCTACACTGGTCGAAGTAAGAATCCAAAGTCTGGTCGTTCACCAGGTCGCACCCTTTAAAGGTGACGACCTGGTTTTTCTTCAAACGACTCTTGATACCATCCAGGATGGTAATTGTCTGTCGTGGAGTACCATTATAGTTTCCCCACATCATCGGTTCGTTATCCACATTTGGTCCGATGAAAGCAATCTTCTTTACCTTTTTATCGAGAGGTAATACCTCATTCTTGTTTTGGAGCAGCGTCATGGTCTGCAGAGCCATATCGAGCGAGAGCTGGCGATGCGCCTTACTGCAAAGCACCGATACTGGAATCTTCGACCATGATACAATCTTGTTGTCATCCATCTCGCCCAAATCGAAACGACCTTCGAGCAGACGAATCACATGCTTATCAACTTCTTCTTCAGTCAAGGCGCCATACTTCACAGCCTCAGGCACAGACTTATATGCATAATTATATCCACATTCTACATCGGTTCCAGCCAATACACCCTTAGCTGCTGCATTTTTGGCATTGCTCGAAACCTTATGATTCTCCCAGAAATCAGTAACAGCGCCACAGTCGGAAACTACCAGGTACTTGAATCCCCATTCATCCCTGAGAATCTGCTGCAAAAGGCGGGTGTTGCCGCAGCATGGTTCATCATCCCAACGCTGATAGGCACACATCACCTCACGCACCTTGGCATCCTGCACCAGTGATTTGAAGGCAGGCATATAAGTTTCCCAAAGGTCGCGCGGTGTAACATCGGTAATATTGTCTGTATGGCGAGCCCATTCCGGTCCGCTATGAATTGCATAGTGCTTGGCACAAGCCCAGAGTTTGCGGTATTTCGTATCTTCAGGTCCCTGCAATCCGCGCACCACGGCACATCCCATCCTACTGGTAAGATAAGGATCCTCACCATAGGTTTCCTGTCCACGTCCCCAGCGAGGATCACGGAAGATATTCACGTTTGGAGTCCAGACAGAGAGGGCATGGAAACGGGTTACATCTCCTCCCTTCTGCTGCAGTTCATTCCATTTGGCACGCATCTCATCAGATGTTGCATCAAAGACTCTATACACCATTCTGTCGTTAAACGAAGCTGCCATTCCGATAGGTTCCGGAAAAACGGTTACATCTCCCATGTTCGCCACACCATGCAGTGCCTCGCTCCACCACTGGAATCTCTTGATTCCCAATCGTGGGATAGCCGGTGAATCATCCAGCATCAGAGAAGCTTTCTCTTCCAGCGTAAGACGTCCACACAAATCTACCGCTCTCTCATGAGCCGAGAGGGCTGGATTCTGATAAGGCAACTGCTGCGCTGAGACATTGCCGGAGGACATAGTTACCACAAACATCAAAGCTGCGTATATAACATTCTTGTTCATTGTAATTACTATTAAGCTATTAGTATATTAAATTGTTATTTGTGCTGCAAAGATAAACAAAAAAGCAGAATACTACTTTATTACAAGTATCAAATACTTTATATAATGTAACACTTACAGCTGTATCTTTACAGCCTTTCCGTCATATTCCACACTCTTGCTTGCCTGCATAGGCTGATCGCCCGCTCCACTATTGGCATCCACCAGTACGATGTGGAATCTGCGATGCTGGAGCATTCCCTTATAACTGCCCTTACGTGGCGCGATGTTCAGGGTTCTGTCTGCTTCATTCCAAACAAACTGGATTTCAGAGAATTTTCCCTTCTCATAGTTGTAGTTGTCGCCCTCATCCTCATAGAGCGTAAACGAACCGTCTGCACCTGGATAAACACGGATTTCCAACTCATCCCAAGGTTTCTCTGAACTATACTGAACTTCAGGACCGAATGGCAGGATGGTACCAGCCTTGATGAACACAGGCATGATGTCGATAGGACAAAGGCGTTGGATATCCTGACCGCCCTCATACTGGGTGTTGCTCCAGAAATCATACCATTTATTACCCTTTGGCAAGTAAACATTCACAGGCGCAGCTGCCTTCCTTATATCAGGATAGATGGTATGGCCCTTCTTCTCCTTATCCTTCCAAGTGTATAAAGGATCGGTTACCGGCTTCACCAGGATGTTGCGGCCGAAGAGATACTCATCGTTCAGACGGGAAGCCTTCTTGTCTGCCGCATAATCCATTACCAGGGCACGCATCATGCTTCCGCTATTCTGTACACAGTCGCCAGCCGTACTGTAGATATAAGGCAAAAGGCGATAGCGCAACTTGATGGCCTTAATCATAGCATCATAAGCCCAGTCGCCCTGCTTTCCGAATTCATACAGTTCGCTTACCATCGGCGAAGAACAGTGGTTGCGCATCAATGGCATGAAGGTTCCCCACTGCATCCAGCGGGTCTGCAATTCCTGAATGGCTGGATTCTTTGGATTCTGTTCAAACTCCCAGTAGAAGAAACCACCCAGGTCGGTGTTCCAGAATGGGATACCGCAGAGCGAGAAGTTCAAGCCCGATGGAATCTGATTCTTCATCTCGTCCCAGGAAGCCACCACATCACCGCTCCAGCAGATGGTGCCATAATGCTGAATACCGAGACTGCCGCTTCGGGTCATCTGGAGCGAACGCTTTGTGTTTCCCTTCATCGCTCTCTGGTGCTCGTAGATGCTCTTGTTGTGCAACAATGGGAAGGCGTTCTTCACGCCCAACCATGAACCATCGAAGGTCTGATAGTTCTCATCGCCCGGCTTCTCAAAATGGTCTGGCTCCGTAGAATCGGTCCACCAGGCATCAAAGCCCATCTGGTAGAGATGAGTAAGATACTTCCAGTAGAGGTTGCGAGCCTTCGGATTGAAGACATCGTATGGCATCACGCCACTGTTTCTTGGCCACGTTTCAAAAGGAAGGAGGGCATTCATCTTCTTCAGTTCACGATACTGCTCTGTCCAAGGACCGAAACTTGCCCAGATGGAAATCATCAGATGGGCATCGTTCTTATGAACATACTTCACCATCTCTTCCGGACTCTTCAGACGGGGTTCTCCCTGTACCTTCATCTGCTTCATATCGGTAGGAAGATACTTGGCATAGGCTGGGTCGCCCACCTTATTTATATAGTATGGGTTCTGGAACTTCATCGCATTCCAGTTGGAGTCGCATCCCCAATACTGCCAGTCCTGCACGATGGCATCAGTAGGAATCTTCAGTTCGCGATACTTGTCCAACACGCCAGCCAGTTCATCACTGGTCTTATAGCGCTCACGGCATTGCCAGAAGCCCATCGCCCATTTCGGGAACATCGTAGCCTGTCCGGTGAGTTCACGGATGCTGGCGATGACTCCATCTTGCGTACCATCCTTATACATGAAATAGTAGTCGGCGCAGGTTCCCACTTCACTGGTAAAGGAAGTGCATGATGGCTGGTTGCCATTATTCTTGGATGCTACGATATCATTGAAATAGGTTTTTCCTGCATTGTCCCAGTAAAGACCATAGCCCTTCTCACTGGTGAAATAAGGGATGGCGATATAAGTATTATTGTTCCAGAGTACGATATTCTGTCTACCACGCTGATTCATGTAAACATCGCGCAACTGTCCCAGACCATAGATGGCCTCGTCATCAGCAAGACGGAAGTCCTGCTCTATACGGTACTTGCCCTTGTTGGCTTCATCCTTGCGAGCTTCCAGACGGGTCTTCGTATCAGTAAGCAGCAGCTTTCCATCCTTCGAAAGGAAGCGGATTTCGCCAGTCTGCTGATTCAGTTCAACGGAAATAAAACTAGAATTGATTTTTACAATATCACCGTTTTCCTGTATTTGAACGCCCTTCATCTGCTGAGGTTTCAAGATGACAGAATAGCTTTTCTTCTGAACAGGAGCACCAAGTCCGGCATCAGATTTCAAGATGCGGACGATGGATGGAGAATAGAATTCGATGGTTACATTCTGCTGAGCCACCTGACGGGTGATAGACTTGGCAGCCGCACCTTTCTGGGTGCCTGCCACCTTTACGCTCTTGGCGCTGAGTTCACTTGGAACACCAACGACAGCGATGCCCAAAAGGGCAATGAGAGATAAATTCTTTAGCATACTTTTGTTTATTTTATTAGAGGGTTTATGATTGGGACGCTTCTCGATTGTCAAATCATCATGAATTTATTGTTGCCTGAAATTCCATTTAGAATTATCGCTGTTGAAATCGAAGGGAGCCAAGCCTGGGGTACAATCGCCGAGTGAAACCAATGCCAGTTTCTCTTCTGTGCCTGGCACTGCCTTAGGCATGATGCGATAGGTGCCATCGGTAAGCTGTTCGATACGCCAAAGCTGGGCATCTTCACCCGTAAACTCAGGTTTGGCGATGATATCATGCTGAGCGGTTGCGGTAAGATAGCGAGTAGTGCCTTCTATGCAGATTTTATAATAAGGACCACCCAGATAACCACCCTTTCCGGCAGGCATGATATTCCACTTCTGATGAGGACGGAACATGTAATCGTTCATTCTTACCTTTACCTCGCCCTTAGGCCATTCTGCCTCTACCTCCTTCAAGGTCTGAGGTTCGATATTCTTCAGAGGCTTGGTTGGCTTAATCCAAAAAGGTTCGATATCCCGCTGCATTCTCACGAAATCTACGGCAATCTCCAGGGCATAGCCTCTTCGTTCCGATTCTATCTCGTAGGTTCCGGCATGAAATTCATCACCAGCCACAGGCCAGTCGTTCTTCCACAACAAAGGACGGATGGCCAACACGCTTCGCCCTCCCTGTCTGAAATCAGACTCATAGTGGAACGACATCTTTTCTACACCCTCTTCCTCGATATAGCGTCCGAAATGACCGGGCCCCGTCTTCAGATTGTTGGCTGCAATCACCATTTTTCCACCGCCCTGCAACATCTCTCTGCCCACATTATCTACGTATGGACCGGTTATCTTTCGCGAACGTCCCACCACGATATTGTAGGTAGAATTAGGACCATCGCAACAGGTACCATGAGTGCCGAGAAGATAATACCAGCCGTTGCGGTAAATCAGATCAGTAGCTTCGCAGTCGATGGCGATATTGACGGGTTCGTTGCCTTCCATCCGCTTACCTGTCTTCGGGTCGAGTTCTACCAAGCGGATAAATCCGAAATAGGTACCATAGCTGAGCCAGAGTCTGCCGGTAGTAGGGTCGAGCAACAAGCCCGCATCAATGGCATCACAGTCTTCATCATCTAAGGATGAAGCCACCACCACCGGTTCAGTATATTTGAAATCAGGCGATTTCGGATCGAGCGTTTTGTTCCACATCGTCAGGACATCACCGCGATGACTGCCTCCCAATCCACCACCCGTAGCACTGTAGGCTACAAGATAACGGTCGCCAATCTTCAACACATCAGGAGCCGCTCCTCTTCCGGGACGAACAGCACCACCCTGCCAGGTCCAGCCATCCTCCGACCAGATTCCACCTTCACCCGTTCCAAAGGTATAATACTTTCCATCACACAGGGCAATGGTAGAAGGATCATGAATGAAAGGTTCGCCCACCTGGGCTTCTGCCTCGTAAGCAGAGGAAGACAACAAGGCAACCAAAGCAGCGGCATAAAGTTTCTGCTGAGCAGCAACCGGGCTAAAATATCTGAAAAATATATTGTTCTGTTTCATAACTTTCTTTATTGATTGCACTACTTCACGTGAATAGACAGGTTTCTGACAGGCTTGCCCTGTCCGTCGATGAATCGGACACAGAAGTCGCTCATGCCAGGACCATTGATGACTGCACCACGAAGAATATTCCTACCTTTCTTCAAGGTAAGCTTCTTAGAAACCACATCATCGCGAACCATTCTTCGGTCGCCTTCGAGCATCACCGCCTCCTCACCATTGAGCCACCACATGGAAGCACCATTCGAGCCAACAGACAAGCGGACGTCTTTCATCTCCTCAGGGCAATCGATAATGGTAACCGCCCAGAACAAGACACCATACTTGGGCTTCTTAAACGAAGTAGCGAAACGGAAGAGCTTCACATTAAACAGTTTACTGTCCAGCGCATGCCTTTTCAGTTTTTCCGTGCCCACCTTCACAACGGCTCCATCCTTAGGAACTGTTTCCATCTGTTTAGGGAAATACTGCGTATGGAATATCTCCTTCAGATAAGAATCAGTAAAAACGACATTGCTCTTGACCGGCATAGAGATAGGCTCCAGGAGCAACCATCTCTGAATAAAGCCAGCCGCATTAGGCATGACAGCCTGCTTGCCGACTGGTCCGAAATAAGGATTGATGTCTTCAGGTAAATTCCTATTTTGGGCATCCGCAGAGGAATGTCCAAAAAGGAATATACATAAACAAAACAATCTAACTATTTTATTGAAAATATTGTACATAGACTATTCATTATTATTGAGGTTCGATAATCTGATAACGGCCACTCAGATGCATGAAGGCGAAGAGACGCAACAGTCCGTCGTAATAGCCATCGAAGAAACCTTCCTTGTCTGGCTCATGCTTGGCATTCCATCGAAGCCAATCCAATCAACTTCAACATCTGCTCCACTCTGCAAGGAAACATGAAGAGCATGAACACCCTGAGGAGCATGGAGCACCTGGGCACGGACATTCTTCCAGGCTGCCGACTTCGGAATCTTCACTTTAGCAATGATATTACCCTTCTTGCCATCGGCTCTGACTACGAGCACACCGCCCTTTGAAGACTTGGCACGAACAGTGATTTCTTCCACCTTCTCATTACCGAAATCCACCTTATTATATATAAGAGCTGTATTCGATTTAGAGAAGAGAGTCTTCCATCCGGCGAAACAGTTGTTCTTATCCAGATAATCAATACCAATACCCTTGCCTTGCAGCGCAGAATAACGGTCAATCTGAATACGCGAACGAGCGTTCGTCAATCCCACACCTCTTAGCGTAGGTATCACCTTCTGTATCGTTCCGTCAGGATTGAAGTTCAGAGAGTCGATTCGCACCGAGCGGTTCTTGTCGAACTTAGGCGAATAATCATTATGGTGATAGAAGAGATACCACTGTCCCTGATATTCCACGATGCTATGATGATTGGTCCAGCACTTCGTAGGCGACTCATCCATGATGATGCCCTTGAACGTGAAAGGTCCCATCGGATGGTCAGCCATGGCATAAGCCAGCGTTTCGGTTCCATCCTTTTCACGTACCCAAGGGAAGGTGAAATAATACTTGCCGTTACGCTCGAAGGCAAATGGTCCTTCCTTGAATCCCTCAGGCAACCCCTCTACCAGTTTTGGTTCCGAGGCAAGTTCCGTCATGTTTGGTTTCAGCTTAGCCATGTGCAAACCTGCTCCAGCCCAGTAGATATAAGCCTGGCCGTCCTTATCTATCAACACACAAGGGTCTATACCATGAACCCCCTCTATGGGTTTCCACATCGGCATAAATGGTCCTTCCGGCTGGTCGGCAACAGCCACACCTATTCCGAATCCCTTCTCCTCCCCTTTCGGAGCGGCAGGGAAATAGAAGTAATATTTTCCGTCTTTCTCTACACAGTCAGGAGCCCACATCGTATAACTGCCGTCCTGTACCCAAGGTACTTTGTCCTGCGAAATGATGACTCCATGATCCTGCCACTCCGTAAGATTAGTGGAAGAGAAAACGTGATAATCTGCCATGCAGAACCATTCCTTCAGTTTCTCGATAGGACTCGGAATATCATGAGAAGGATAAAGATATACCTTCCCGTTGAATACGCGAGCCGTAGGATCAGCAGAATACTGTCCACTGATAATCGGGTTCTGAGCCGAAGCTCCTGTCGATAACGCCAGCATCAAGGCACACATCCATGTTTTCATACGTAAATTCCTTTAAAGAAGAAAAAAGGGAGTGTTTTTTTTCAAAACACCCCCTAATTGTCAAACAATCTATAGTTCTTTAAACTTAAAACACTATATTAACAAAACAACTTCATGATTACCAACCAGGATTCTGCTTTAGGTTAGGATTCTTATCCATCACGGTCTGTGGATAAGGGAAGAACTCATGCTTGCCCTTCTTGAAACCTACCTTGAAATTAGTCTCAGGAGTGTTGGTCGTATAGAAACGGCTGTTTGCTTCTGATCCATGCTCCCAAGTTACATTCTGGTCGTCTGCCTTTGGAGTTCTGAAAACCTTATCAAACAAATGTGGCACGACTGTACCAGCCTTAGTCAAACGCTCAATGGCCTTTGTATCATTCCATCGCATGATATCGAACCAACGACAGCCTTCAAGCCAAAGTTCATATGACTTTTCTTTCTTCAACACATCCATATCAACAGTTTCACTGATTGTCTTGGAACCAGCACGTTTCTGAATCATGTTGATATATTTCTTAGCTTCAGCCTGATCGCCTGTCTGAAGACAAGCCTCTGCATAATTGAGCAAAACCTCAGCGTAACGCATGACAAGATAATTATTCAAGCGAATGTTATCACCATATTTCTTGCCTTCAGTATCAGAAGCTCTCATTATTTGCTTGAACGCCAACCAGGTAGAGTTGCCGTAGAGTCCCTGAACAGGGTCATTGATGCCAATCTTGTTACTGGTTTTCTTCTGCTCGTCAGTCATATTATCGATTTCATCCTTGCCGTAAGACATATGATAAACCGCATCATCAATATGCTTTAAAGTAGCCTTCAAGCGATAAGAGTCACCATCATTTTTATAGAACTCGTCACCAAACCACTGAGGCACGCCAAGGCCACCCCAGCCATCAACGCCGCCACAATAAACCTTGTTAGGAGAAACAACAAAGTGATCAGCACGCCAATCCCAATAGTTGGTTTCCATCCAGCTAGAACGCTGAATCATACCACCCCAATCGGTCTTACCTGCATTATACTCGAAGTTGACTTCAAATACCTTCTCCTCGTTGGCATCACCCTCGATATGGAAGTTGTCAGCATATTTCTCACCAGGAACAAGGTCATACTTGCCCGAGTCTATAACCTTTTTAAGGGCAATTTTAGCCTTATCATACTGACCGGCAAACAAATAAGTCTTTCCGGCAAGAGCATATGCAAAGCCCTTGGTTACCTTCACTGCTCCATCCTTGTCATCCTTACTTTTACGCTCATCCAAATCGTTGGCAGCATTCTCACATTCCTGCGCAATCCACTCTATCAACTGTTGGTGATTCATAGGATGCTCAGGATCCTTATCGCAATTAAAAGGCAGTGCAGAAGCATCCAGAACATGAGTTACCAATGGTGGAGTACCCCAGAGATTAGCCAACAGGAAATAATCATAAGCACGAAGCACACGAGCCTCTGCAGCGCAACGTTTCTGCACAGCGGTAGTAGCCTTGGCAAAGTGATCGAGTACAAGGTTACAGGCATATACAGAGTGATAGAGGCCTGTGTACATAAACTTTGGCACCTCAGCCTCAGCATCATAATAGAACTGATTGAGCATGATACCAAACGTATTATCACCAGAGTTGGCACCTGCTGCCAACACATCGTCTCCACACTCATTGACTATCAGTTTCAATGGAGTATAAATACCTGGGCCACCACCATCGTGGTTACGTCCCATCACATTACACATAAAGCTTTCGTATGCAGCAACGAGGGCTGCCTCTGCATCAGCATCGGTCTTATAGAAGTTCTCGGTAGGTATTACACCCTTCTGCTCAATGTCCAGCTGATCCTCACAAGACGTAGTGAGCGTCATTGTTCCTGTGGCAGCAAGAGCCAATATTGTTGAAAATAATATTTTCTTCATTGTTTTTGAATATTAAAGGTTAGAATGTTACATTGATACCAAATACCACCTTCTTGGAAGTTGGATAAGTACCATTATCAAAACCACGAGAGGCACCACTGTTGATAGAAGCGGTCTCCGGATCAGCACCAGGATACTTGGTGATGGTGAAGAAATCATCCAGTGAGCAATATACACGAAGATTGCTGATACCTGCCACGCTAGTGATAGCCTTTGGCAATGTATAGCCCAACTGAATCTGCTTGATCTTGAAATACGAGCCACTGAACACAGCTGCATCAGAACTGAAGAACTTCCAGTCGGTAGCAACCTTTTTCATATCAGGATATTTAGCATTGGTGCGGTCTGCTCTCCAAGAATCCTTCCAGTAGGTATCAATTCCATTGATCAACGGACGGTCTGCAGAAACCATCAAGTTGTAAATCTTGTTGCCAGCAGCGCCTGTTCCAAATACGGTGAGGTCAAAGCCCTTATATTCTGCATTAAGAGTAATACCATAAGTAAACTTAGGAATAGCTGAGCCCAAATCCTGCTTATCTTCATCGGTTGGAGCTGAAGTTGTTTCGCCATTCTTATTATAATAGAGAGCACTACCATCTTCGGCTACACCTGCATACTTGTAACCACGGAAATACCATACCTGATGGCCAGCCTCGAATGTAGGCTTAAGCTGGTTATTGAATCCATCAATGCCTATTTCGGTCAAACGGCTTACAAGGTTAGAAACCTCCTTCACCTCATTTTTCAGAGTTGAACCATTTACGGTCACACTATACTTAAAGTCCTTGATGTGATCTCTCCAACCCAACTCGAAATCAAGACCAGAGTTAAGTACCTTACCTGTATTAACAACTCTCTTGTTTACACCAATCTCTGGAAGAGGAGCGATTTCAATCAAGAGGTCCTTGGTTGTCTTACGATACCAGTCTAAGCCCAAAGTCAAGCGGTCGTTAAGGAATCGCGCATCAAGTCCAAGGTCAATCTGCTCTGAAGTTTCCCACTTCAAGTCTGGGTTAGCAAGTCCAGAAGGCTTAGAACCAAAAGTCAGCTTACCATCTCCAATAGAAGGATTATACTGATAGAAACTCTGATTAAGAGCTAAGGTAGAAGCATAACGATAATTGTTCAAGATATTGACGTTACCATTCTGACCCCAAGAACCACGAAGTTTCAAGAAAGAAATGGCATCACGACTTATATTGTCCTTGAAGAACTTCTCATTGCTGATAGCCCATCCTGCTGAAACTGATGGGAAATTACCCCAACGTGCCTTCTTTGAAAGTTTTGATGTATCGAAAGCATCACGACGGAAGTTAACCTGCATGAAGTAACGGTTGTCATAGCTGTAAGATACACGACCAAAGTAAGATAACTCTGTAGCATCTGAAGGAGCGTTACCTACATTCTTGGTTGCATTAGCCAACAAGTAGTCGATGTAATGGAAGTTTGGCTCATAAGATGAGAGTATGTTACCTCCTGTAGAACTGATGGAACTGTTATCCCAATGATTCTTGGTAAACGACATACCTGCCATGGCACCAATAGTGTGCTTGCCAATTGTTGTCAAATAGTTGGCAAAGTTCTCCCACTGATAGTACAAGCCATTATTGGTTTTCGCTTCAATGGTATAGTTTTCACTATGTGCCATAGATGATAACCAATATGGAGTCTCGTAGTTATGATAGTTACTCTGAGTGATACGATAACCTAAGCGAGAAGTAAATGTAAAGCCCTTGAATGGCTTGATATTGGCAGCAACGGTACCACGTACATTGATACCAGAAGTCCATGTGTCATGACGGTCGCGCTGATAGAGAGGGTTACCAGTAGCATCATCTACATATTTAGAAGTACCATAGTAGTCATTGTTATGGCTTGGATCTCTTGGAACTGGGCCACCGGCTTCTACCTGTGCCTTCATGCCAGGAGCCAAATCCTCCACATTACTGATATAAGCTGGAGTCAAAGGATCGATAGAAACCACAGAGTTCAGCAATGAACCATAACCCTTGGTCACGCCTTTGGTCTTCCACTTTTCAAAAGATGTATTGGTAGTAATGTTCAACCACTTGTAAACATCATAATCGGCATTGATCTGACCAGTGAAACGCTTATAAGTATCCTTGCTACCTTTAACGATACCATCATTGTTCAGGATATTCAAGCTGGCGAGGAAACGGCCCTTGCCATTGCTTGCCTGCACGGTGAGGCTATGCTGATGAGCCAGACTGTTCTCAAATACCTCGTCATACCAGTTGGTGTTCTGACCATTATAGTTGTTCTTCTTCAGAAGTTCATCGGTCAAGTCGCCCAAATACTTGTGATACTCGATATACTCAGGAGCATCAAAGATTTCAGCCTTCTTTCCCAACGACTGGATGGTGAACTTGCTGCTGTAAGAAATCTGTGCCTTACCGCCATTGGCAGCACCCGTCTTGGTTGTGATGATAACGACACCATTACCCGCCTGCGCACCATAGATGGCAGCAGAAGCGGCATCCTTCAATACCTCCATGCTCTCGATCATAGATGGATCCAGGTACTGGATGTTATCCACCTTCAGACCATCGACAATGAGCAACGGACCGATATTACCACTATTGGAAGAATAACCACGGATACGGATATCGGCAGCCTCACCCGGACCACCCGAGTTGATAATCTGCACACCGGCAGCCTTACCCTGGAGGGCAGCACCGGCATCGGTAGCTGACAAACCCTTGATGTCATCGCTCTTGATAGATGCAACTGCACCAGTCAGGTCGCTCTTCTTCTGAACGCCATAACCGATGACAACGACATCATTCAGAACTTTAGAATCATCCTTCAAGGTAATGGAAAGGGTTTTACCAGCCTCAGCTTTCACGGTCTTAGGCTCCATACCCACATAGGTAATTGTCAATGTTGCATCAGGTGCAGCATCAATGCTAAACTTACCGTCCAAGTCGGTAACAACACCCAGTTTGCTACCATCTACTTTAACAGTAGCACCAATCACAGGTTCTCCACTTGGATCAGTCACTATACCTTTTACTATGCTCTGAGCCGAAACTCCCAAAGGAAGCAAACAGAGCAGGAATAGCAATACAAACGGCTTTTCAATCATTTTAAAATTTATCATCTTAAAAATAGATTAATAGTTATACTTACTTGTCAGTTGCTAAATACTACATTATTATATTCTACATCCTAAATTTTCAAAAATTTCATTAAGGATGCTGAAACACGTCGCAAAAATAGATAAAAACATTAAAACGCATTTTACCTCAAGTAACAAATACTTTATCACAAATAACATCTACCCCAAAAGAGACAAAATGAAACATATTCTGAGACCTGAGAAAAAAGAATCACCTTATTATATAACAAAGGGAAAAGTTATTGATATATGAGACAAAGCACGTATGGAAATCTTTTCATAACTTTGCAAACAGAACAGAAGATGAAAATCAATCTAATAATTTAATTAAATATAAACTATGAAGAGATTATCAATCTTAGCATCGATGCTCGCGATGGCGTGCCTACCTATGATGGCACAGAAAACGGGCAGTAAGGTTCAGGAAAAGCCTGATCCAAATTTTCAGATTTATCTCTGCTTCGGACAGTCGAACATGGAAGGAAATGCGGCTATCGAAGACATCGACCGAACGGGCGTGAACCCGAGATTCCAGGCTATGTATGCCGTGAATGATGAAAAGGCGGGATGGAAGAAGGGACAATGGCACACCGCCGTGCCGCCACAGGCAAGACCCTCTACAGGACTGACTCCTGTTGACTATTTCGGAAGAAAGATGGTGGATAACCTGCCAGACAGCATCAAGGTGGGAACCATCACCGTGGCCGTGGGCGGAGCCAGCATCGACCTCTTCGATAAGCGTACCTATAAGGCTTATCTCAAGAAACAACCCGACTGGATGAAAAACTTTGCATCCCAGTACAACGGAAATCCATACGCCCGACTGATAGAACTGGCAAAAATAGCCAAGAAGCAGGGTGTTATCAAGGGCATCCTCCTGCATCAGGGCGAAACCAACAACGGCGATGCCAACTGGCCTAACCGAGTAAAGACTGTTTATAACGACATCTTGAAGGATTTGAATCTGAAGGCAGAAGACGTACCTCTGCTCGTAGGCGAAACCGTACAGAAGGATATGGGCGGAAAATGCTGGGCACATATCGCCATCGTTGATGATATTGCCAAGACCATTCCTACAGCCCACGTCATTTCTTCAAAGGGCTGTCCACAGCGTGGCGACGGACTCCACTTCATCGCAGAAAGCTACCGCACCATGGGCAAGCGCTATGCAAACATGATGCTCGCCCTGCAGGGAATCATTCCAGACAGCAACTATCCGCGTGTAGATAAGGACCGCAGAGCTTATGTAAAGCTCCATGCTCCTGAGGCAAAGAAAGTAATCTTCGACATCTGCGGCAAGCAATATGAGATGAAAAAGGATTTGGATGGCGACTGGTACGGCGTGAGCGATCCGCTGGTAGTAGGATTCCACTACTATTTTCTGAATGTAGATGGCGTGCAGGTAGTTGATCCTGCCAGCGAAACCTACTTCGGCTGCTGCCGTGAAGCAGGCGGTCTGGAAGTTCCAGAAGGAGCAGAAGGCAACTACTACCGTCCTCAGCAGGGCGTAGCCCACGGTCAGGTTCGCTCAGTATCTTACTATGCAGCCTCTCAGAAGCAGTTCCGCCGCGCCATGGTTTACACCCCTGCCGAATATGAAACCAACACCACCAAGCGCTATCCTGTGCTCTATCTGCAGCATGGCATGGGCGAAGACGAAACGGGCTGGAGCAAGCAGGGAATGATGCAGCACATCATGGACAATCTGATAGCAGAAGGCAAGGCTGAGCCTATGATTGTGGTCATGGAGAGTGGCGATGTAAAGAAGCCTTTCGTTGCCCGTCCAGGCAAGAATGTAGATGAAGAGCGCAGCCACTATGGAGCTTCTTTCTATGATGTGATTATCAAGGATCTGATTCCGATGGTTGACAAGACATTCCGCACTTATACCGACCGCGAGCATCGTGCGATGGCAGGATTGTCATGGGGCGGATACCAGACATTCAACACGGTATTGCCTCACATGGATAAATTCTCTGCCCTTGGAACCTTTAGCGGTGCACTCTTTGGCGTGGATGTAAAGACCTGTTTCAATGGAGTTTTTGCCGATGCAGAGAAATACAACAAAAACATTCATTATATGTTTATGGGCTGCGGTTCGGAAGAGAACTTCGGTACCGAGAAGATGGCACAGCAGTTGAAGGAGCTGGGCATCAAGCTCGATGTTTATGTATCACCAGGCACTCATCATGAGTGGCTCACCTGGCGCCGTTGCTTCAAGGAATTTGTTCCTCACCTCTTTAAGTGGTAAACAAACTATCAGACACAATAAATCCCAGAACTGCTTGGAAGAGCGATTCTGGGATTATACCATTTGTTTAATATTTATATTATATAGATTAATTCGTTACTGAAGTTTCGCATGTAAGCCCCACACGCCCTTTCAGGGCGTGTGGGTAATTTCAACCGTACAGGTCGAAAAGTCTTAGAAAAAGTTATCAGATAGTATTGGGGATAGCAAAATCTTTACTTTTTTACCTTTTTACTTTTTATACCTTTAAAAATCCCAGAAATCTCTTGCAGATATGAAAATAAAACCGTAACTTTGCGGCATGGATTTTTAATACAGATGATTATGAAGCAGGTAGAAGAAAGATACATCAGCTTGCTGACCGACTTCGGCTTCAAGCGAATTTTTGGAACAGCAATGAACAAGGATTTGCTCATTTGCTTCCTCAACAGCTTGTTTAATGGCAGACAGGTTGTGAAGGACGTGTCGTATCTGAACCCGGAGCACGTGGGAGATGTCTATACCGACCGCAGAGCCATCTTTGATGTATATTGCGAGGGCGAAAACGGCGAGAAGTTCATCGTAGAAATGCAGAATGCCTACCAGACGTATTTCAAGGATCGCGCCCTTTTCTACTCAACCTTCCCTATCCGTGAACAGGCACCAAAGGGGAGTGACTGGGATTTCAAACTCAATCATGTCTATACCGTAGCCCTGCTCAACTTCAGCATGAACGAGGACGCCTTCGACAAGGAGAAAATCCGCCATCATGTGCAGTTGTGCGACACAGCTACCCACAAAGTATTTTACGACAAGCTCGAATATATCTATGTAGAGATTTCCAAGTTCAACAAACCCCTGGAAGAACTGGATACGCTCTACGAGAAGTGGCTCTATGCGCTGAAGAACCTCTATAAGCTTACCCAGCGCCCTAAAGAACTGTGCGACAAAGTCTTCGACCGCCTCTTCGAGGAAGCCGAGATAGCCAAGTTTACTCCGCAGGAAATGAGGGAGTACGAGACCAGCAAGATGGCATATCGCGACATCAAGAATTCCGTAGACACTGCTAAGCGTGAAGGCAAACAAGAAGGTCTTGCGGAGGGTATAGAAATAGGCAGGGAAAAGGGCATGAAGGAAGGTATGGAAAAAGGTATGGCGAAAGGCATGGAGAAAGGTATGGAGAAAGGTAGAGCAGAAGGCAAGCATGAGGCCAACACAGAAACAGCACAACGATTGCTGGCAATGGGACTTTCTGCCGAACAGGTTTCCAAAGCTACCCAGCTACCTTTGGAAATCATTAAGAATCTGAGCAATACATAAAAAATATAATAGCGGAGATATTGATGACAAATATCACCATAATAAATCCCAGAACTGCTTGGAAGAGCGATTCTGGGATTTTTTTATATACTTCTTGTCATTGAATTCCCGCACTGAAATTACGTCACGACGTATCTTTTACTACGTCCGGACGTAACTTTTGCTGCGTCGGGACGTAGCAAATCCCTCAAAAACACCGTTATTTTGCTGATTTTATGCCAAAAGTGGTAATAGGTGGCAATAAGGTGACAACAAAAACACCCCTTATTGCCACCCGTTATCTTCTAATAATCAAAGAGTTAAGTATAAGTGTGGCAAATGTGGCATTAAATTAGAAAAAAAATACACATGTAATACTACAGAATACTGATATAGCTCAGTCAGCTAACTCAAGTAGTTCAATCAGCTAACCCAAGTAGTTCAGTAAGCTAACTCAAGTAGTTCAATCAGCTAACTCAAGTGACTCAATCAGCTGACGCAGATATCTCGACAAGCCGAAGGATACGTCTCCGTTAGCCTACGGAGTCGTATCCTTAACCCAATGCAGTCGTATCCTTAACCCCACGCAGTCATATTCTTAACCCCACGCAGCCATATCTGTAGGCAAACGGAAGCACATCATGGCAAACTATCAGACATAATAAATCCCAGAACCACTTGGAAGAGCGATTCTGGGATTTTTTTATACCATTTGTTCATTATTTATATTATATAGATTAATTCGTTACTGAAGTTTCGCATGTAAGCCCTACACGCCCTGAAAGGGCAGAAGCTCCTAGAGCTTTTGGGCTTTACCTTTCCCTTCGGCCGGTGACCGTTGGTTCAGGGCGTATTGGGTAATTTCAACCGTACAGGTCGAAAAGTTTTAGAAAAAGTTATCAGATAGTATTGGGGATAGCAAAATCTTTACTTTTTTACCTTTTTACTTTTTATACCTTTAAAAATCCCAGAAATCTCTTGCAGATATGAAAATAAAACCGTAACTTTGCGGCATGGATTTTTAATACAGATGATTATGAAGCAGGTAGAAGAAAGATACATCAGCTTGCTGACCGACTTCGGCTTCAAGCGAATTTTTGGAACAGCAATGAACAAGGATTTGCTCATTTGCTTCCTCAACAGCTTGTTTAATGGCAGACAGGTTGTGAAGGACGTGTCGTATCTGAACCCGGAGCACGTGGGAGATGTCTATACCGACCGCAGAGCCATCTTTGATGTATATTGCGAGGGCGAAAACGGCGAGAAGTTCATCGTAGAAATGCAGAATGCCTACCAGACGTATTTCAAGGATCGCGCCCTTTTCTACTCAACCTTCCCTATCCGTGAACAGGCACCAAAGGGGAGTGACTGGGATTTCAAACTCAATCATGTCTATACCGTAGCCCTGCTCAACTTCAGCATGAACGAGGACGCCTTCGACAAGGAGAAAATCCGCCATCATGTGCAGTTGTGCGACACAGCTACCCACAAAGTATTTTACGACAAGCTCGAATATATCTATGTAGAGATTTCCAAGTTCAACAAACCCCTGGAAGAACTGGATACGCTCTACGAGAAGTGGCTCTATGCGCTGAAGAACCTCTATAAGCTTACCCAGCGCCCTAAAGAACTGTGCGACAAAGTCTTCGACCGCCTCTTCGAGGAAGCCGAGATAGCCAAGTTTACTCCGCAGGAAATGAGGGAGTACGAGACCAGCAAGATGGCATATCGCGATATCAAGAATTCCGTTGACACTGCCAAGCGTGAAGGTATAGCTGAGGGTATGGAAATTGGTATGGCAAAAGGTAAGCAAGAAGGTCTTGCGGAAGGTATGGAAAAAGGTATGGAGAAAGGTAGAGCAGAAGGCAAGCATGAGGCCAACACAGAAACAGCACAACGATTGCTGGCAATGGGACTTTCTGCCGAACAGGTTTCCAAAGCTACCCAGCTACCTTTGGAAATCATTAAGAATCTGAGCAATACATAAAAAATATAATAGCGGAGATATTGATGACAAATATCACCATAATAAATCCCAGAACTGCTTGGAAGAGCGATTCTGGGATTTTTTATACCATTTGTTTAATATTTATATTATATAGATTCTACATCATCGTACACATTATTATATATAGTACGATGCGAGCATTGTAAAACGTCTCATCTATTACTTGATAACCATCTTTTTACCATTCTTGATGACAACGCCCTTATAGTTCTTACCTACCTGCTGACCAGTGAGGTTGAAGCACTTGCCATCCTTAGCAACCTTCAGATTCTCTACCTTAGAAATACCGGTAGTTGCAGATGATATAATTTGCTTTTTTAAAGATTAAAAGTTTGACTATTTGAAATGCTTATTCTGCCGGCGTATAAACCATGGCTCTGCGGAATTTACCCTGAGATGCGGCATAATAGGATACAGAGCGAACCTGACCTTGTGCCACTCCCTGCTGAGGACGATAGTAATTGCCTTCAGTTCCCTCAGGAACCTCCAAGCCACTCGCCATCGAAATCCTTCTTCATCGGATACTTCTTTCCGCAGATATCAAAGATTACCTGCTTAGCCTCTGGTGCATGAAGCTTGACATAAGCACGGCGGTCTTTATCTACACGCGGATAGTTGCTGTCTGGAATGATTCCCTGCAGGGCGAGCATCATGTTTGCATAGCGCTTGCCCATGGTGCGGTAGCTTTCTGCGATGAAGTGGAGACCGTCGCCACGTTGCGGACAGCCCTTTGATGAAATGACGTGGGCTGTTGGAATGGTCTTGGCGATGGAATCTACCACGGCGTTATGTGCCCAGCAACTTCCACCCTGGTCTTTCTGCACGGTTTCGCCAACGAGCAGAGGAACGTCTTCTGCCTTCAGATTCAGATCCTTCAAGATGTCGTTATAAACAGTCTTTACACGGTTAGACCAGTTGGCATCGCCATTATTGGTTTCCCCCTGATGCAGGAGGATGCCCTTGATGACACCCTGCTTTTTCATCATCCACGGCATACATCGCCATGAATCTTGGATTAACTCCTGTTCGGTCAATGTCTTCAATGGCAGCATTGCCCTCCCAGTACTGAATGATTACAAGAGTAGGGCTTGATGTCTGCAAGTAGCGTATGTAATAGTGAGAAGAATCTTCACAACCCATAACATTGGGTATAAACTAAAGTTACATGGCACCCTATAAACAAGGCCAAAATAGCTCAAAAATGTCCCTAATCCAAAAAATCAGTACGAATTTTCGGATTATAATCCAAAAAAACAGTATTATTTTTTGGATTAGCGAATATTTTCATTACCTTTGCAGAAGATTAGCTGCACTCGGCAATTTGAAAGCGAGCTTTCATTGCGCTCATTTGCATAATCTTTGCAGAAGACTAGCTGCACTCGGCAATTTGAAAGCGAGCTTTCATTGCGCTCATTTGCATAATCTTTGCAAAAGATTTAAACATAAGAATAAAATGATAAGAAGGAAACTACAAGAAACTATAGAGGCCAGAATGTTTGGCGGTAAAGCTATTATTATAATAGGTGCCAGACAAGTAGGAAAAAGTACGCTTTTCAAAATGATACTTGAAAAACGTACGGAACCTATATTGCAATTAAACTGTGATGAGCCAGAAGTAAAAGAAATGCTATCCCAGGTGAATAGCCAAGAACTAAAATTGCTCATTGGCAAACACAAGATTGTCATGATAGACGAGGCACAAAGAGTAGAAAACATAGGGCTAACCCTAAAGTTGATTACCGACAACTTCCCTGAAGTACAATTACTGGTAACAGGCTCTTCCTCATTTGAATTACAAAACAAGCTCAATGAGCCACTGACCGGCAGAAAGTTTGAGTATCATCTCTTTCCATTGTCCACTGGTGAATTACTCGAATCTCAAGGCTTACTTACAGTAAAACAAACACTAGAGAATCGCCTCATCTATGGCTCATACCCAGATGTCATCAATCATACAAAAGATGCAAAAGACATCTTGTACAATCTGTCCAATAGTTATCTCTATAAGGACTTGCTCACCTTAGAGAGCATACGCCGACCTGCATTGCTTAGCAAGCTACTCACTGCTTTAGCACTGCAAGTTACTAGCGAAGTTTCATACAATGAGCTGGCACAGACAGTAGGTACGGACAGCAAAACCGTGGAAAAATATGTAGACTTGCTAGAAAAATGCTATATCATCTTCAAGCTAAATGGTTTTAGCAGAAGCCTGCGCACAGAACTGAAACGAGCCAAGAAGTTTTACTTTTACGACAATGGTATCAGAAATGCCATATTGCAAAACTTTGCGCCTTTGGCCCTTCGACAAGATGTTGGTGCCTTGTGGGAGAACTTCGTTATCAGCGAAAGAATAAAAGCTAACCAGTATGAAGGAAGATATGTAAACAGCTATTTCTGGCGAACCAACCAACAGCAAGAGATAGACTACATCGAGGAAAGCGACGGACAGTTTACTCTCTTCGAAATGAAATGGAATCCAAAGAGAGCAAATACTCAGTTTCCGGCTTCCTTCCTAAACACATACGATGTGAAGGATAAAACGATCATCACTCCCGAGAATTGGCTAGAGCACCTATAAGAAACAAAAAAGTCCTTTCACCTTTCATCTATCTGAAATTCAAGAAGATAGATGAAAGATGAAAGGACATCTAAACAACAAAACTATTTTTATTTTATCACAAAACCTAACTACTTCATCACAATTTTTTTACCCTTGTGAATAAAGATTCCACTTGTAGGATGGCTGACACGTACGCCCTGAAGCGTATAGTAAGCATCATCCTGCTGGGAAGGCTGGGCTACTACCGATGGCAGAGTGATGCCAGTAGACTGGTAAGCATCATTGGCAAGATAATAGCTTGGTCCCTGCCAGTTGGCGCTCCAACCCTGGATATGATTCTTAGAGAAGTCACCGTTATCAATCAAGTTCTCCGTGATGCCATCCTTTACCAATACCAAGTCGTCGATGTCGAGATTACCCGTATATCCACCAAATACAAACTGGAAGGTATCCAATGGGAACTGGGCTGTAAACTTCCAAGTCAAGGTTTTCCACTCACCAGCCTCAACAGGATAGGGTGCCAGATACTGCACATCAGCACTGCCTCCCCACTGATTCTTATTGGTGCTGGCATTCCAGATAGGCCAAAAGCCCAAGGTCTCGCAATCGGCAGAGGTTCTCACCTTCATGGTCAGCGTATACTTGGCATCCTTCTCCAAAGCCTTAGGCAAGGTATAGACGGCCTGCTGATCCCAAAGGTTGGCACCGGCATGAGACTCATAGCGGATAAAGTAGTTGCGGTTCTCCACAGGGATAACACCTAGCTGCTCCAGCATCACATCGGCATACCGCTTGCCAAACATGCGATAGCCTTCTGCTGTGAAATGGAGTCGGTCGCTCTGCAGAGGACAATCCTTGGAAGATACCACATGGGCTGTAGGAATCGTAGCAGCGATATTGTCGATAATGGCATTATGACCCCAGCAAGCAGCGTTCTGGTCTTTCTGTCCCAATTCCCCCACAAGCAATGGTACATCCTTGGCATCAAGTCCCAAATCGGCAAGCATATCGTTGTAGATTTTCTTTACCTTAGATGGCCAGGTAGGATCGCAGTTGTTGGTCTCACCCTGATGCAGGAGGATGCCCTTGATGACACCCTTCTTCTGCGCTATCTTAGCCAGTTCGATGAGGCGGCCGTATGGATTGCCACCATATTCCTTGGCATAGTTGCGCAACCAGTCGGCAGTATTGGCATCATTGAGATAAGCCTGATACTTGTCCTTGTCGAAGAGGTCGATGCTGGCACCTCCTACGGCTACGGTAATCGTGCCCACCTTCACTTCTTCAGGAAGATTATCCACCATCTTTCTGCCGAAATAATCCACTACCGACAATTTGGTACCAGGTCGAGCCTGAGGCGGGACGGCAGTATGCCAGAGTCCCATGGTCCAGCCAGCCTGCGCATTATCCAGGGTGTACATTGACATGAATCTCGGGTTCACCCCAGTCTTATCCTGCGCTTCAATGGCGGCATTGCCCTCCATGTTCGACTGTCCGAAGCAGAGATAAATCTGAAAATTCGGGTCGGGAGTAGAAGTCTGATCCAGCTGATGCTGCTTGAAGAAAGCCCAGAGTTCCTTGGTAGAGTGCACACCGTTTGCCTCGTTGGAATGCCAGTGTCCCTTACCATCGATGGCTATCAGGGTTACCTCTACCCCGTCGTTCACATTATTATATATAGTACGTGTGGCTTTCGGACCTGTGCTATTGGCAGGATAAGGACGGATTACCTTCGGATTGCTTGCATCACAACCTTCGTAGGCAGCCCACTTCTTTACATATTCCTCGATGGAAGGATAGCCGCCAGCCATGTGGGAAGGATCGCCCGTATATTTAAACACATCGTCACCCGTACCATGGATGTGCATGATAGACACCTTGCGGTTTGCCTTAGGCTGCTTGCCGATGTCCACACCACTTACTGGTCCGAAAGCAGCAATCTTATCGCCCAAGGTTTCCAGGCAGTGATAACCCAGCCAGCTACCCATGGAGAAGCCCGAGAGATAGATGCGGTTCTTATCCACATTGTGCTTCAGCTCCATATCCTTCATGATTGCCTCCACAAACTTCACATCACCCGTACCGCCGGTATCCCACATTCTGTTATTACCCAACGGATAGGTAACGATAAAACCTTCGGTATCAGCCAGCGCATTCCATTGCGTCTGCTTCTGCTGATACTCCGGGTCTTGATTCATACCATGAAGAGAGATTACCAAGGCTGGTGATTTCTCCACATTCTTAGGAACATAAGTGAGGGTCTTGCGAGTGGTAGCCCCCACCTTCACCTCCTCCCAAGTCTGTGCATGAAGTCCTACTGCCATCATAGCAACAGCAACCAAAGTCATGATTTTTTTCATAAGATAATATTACGTTTTTAGATTAAAAAAATCTAGTGTATTCTATTTTGATTAAAATGCAGGGGCTGCCACACTTGGCAGCCCCTGCTGATATATAAATATGTATTTAGTATATAAATGTCGGAAAATTACTTAACAACTACTTTCTTACCATTCTTAATCACGATACCCTTGTATCCCTTGCCTACCTGCTGGCCAGCGAGGTTGAAGCACTTGCCATCCTTAGCTACCTCAAGATTCTCTACCTTAGAAATACCGGTAGTTGCAGATGATATAATTCGCTTGATACTTTTGATTTTTACGGTTTGGGCTTTAGAGTCTGTATTCTGTAGGAACACATTGATAACTTTGGTTGCCTTATCTGTTTTAGCCAAGACATCTTCCTTAGAAATCACGCAAGAAGCTTTGGTGGATCCAGGCTCTACTGCAAAATAAAGAGCTATCTTAGCGTCCCATGTAACAGTTTCATCCTTTACATCAGTATTACAACCGAGATTAAGACCAGAAGTTGTAGGTTCTTCAAACTCTACAATATACTCCTGTTTTTCACCAGAATTAACGTCAAAAGTAGCCAAAGTTCCGGCTTCATCTGTAGAAACAGTAATCAAACTCCACTGACTAGGAAATACGATAGTAGGATCAGCATAAGCAGTCTTACCTACGATAGACTTAGTCCATCCAAAGGAAATACTAAAGGGCACTTCTTCTAGAGAGTCATCGTTCTTGATAAGAAAAACCTTCTTCAGACTAACCTCAACTCCTGGGGCTAATCCCTGAAAATCAAGTAGATCTATATTCTTTCCCTTAAAAGCTTCATCAAATGTAACTACCATCTCACCATCACCTGAAAGACCTGCATACTGAACTGGGTCACACTTGTATGAGGTAGAATAATCAGACGCTTTCACACCAACAATGATATTCACACCTTTTTCACCAACAGCCTGGAAATCGGAAAAGACAACCTTCAGTCCCTTGTATTCATCCCCAGAAATAGAAGGTTTTCCGCCGAGCAAATTAATGGCTCCATACTGTTGGGTACATGTGAAAAGTTCAGGGAGACTAGAACCATCATGAGTTTTGATAGTTGCATTTGTACCCGCACCACCAAAAAATAAGTTCTGCGCTGTCTGAGCGTTAACACCAACTGCCATCAAGGCAGCAGCAATCAAAGTAAAAATCTTTTTCATACGCTTTTAATTTTAAGTTTATTGATAATAATTGTTCATTCGTGGAAATGTTTCTCATTTCCGCTTGCAAAAATAACAGAAAAGGCTGAAAAAGACTTTGCGGGGTGTAACAAATACTTTGTGAGAAATACCAAATAGGTTTGATAGCCAACATTATAACGAAAATGATACACCATCAAACCTATTTGAAGAGGAAATCAGGAAAAGTCAAATAAACAAATATTCCAGATTCCCCAAATGTTTTTGCCCAAAATATTCCAGATTCCCCAAATGTTTGGTCAAAACAGAGGAAAAATATACAGATTTATCAACATCATTACGTTTGAGCAGCGTTTACATAATTTATGGAATATTCCCTCATAAAAGTATAGTAAGAAACGAGAAAAACAACAAACAAACGTTAAAAACAACATTTAAACGTGCGGAATGTGTTTTTTTTAATCACCTTCCGCACGTTGTAAGCAATATTTTTAGTAATTTTGCAGCGAATTCCCTCATAAAAATGTATGGACAGCAAGCTGATTCCCTCATAAAAATGTAGAAAAAGCAACAATATTCCCTCATAAAAATGTAAACAGCATGAAAAGAGAAATATATAACAAACTAAAAGAGTGGCAGTTATCTAGCAATAGAAAACCACTCATTATGTACGGAGCAAGACAAGTAGGCAAGACGTACATCATCAAAGAGTTTGGAAACCATGAATTTGAAAACATGGTTTACATCAACTGTTACAAAAACAAGATGATGGAAAAACTTTTTGAAGGGGATGCCAACCCAGATCGCCTATTGATAGGACTTTCCGCTTTTGCCAAACAAGACATCACGCCAGGCAAGACTCTTGTGTTCCTCGACGAAATACAAGAGATACCTCCCGTATTGTCTTCGCTAAAATATTTCTGCGAGAACAAGCCCGAACTACACATCATCGTAGCAGGCTCACTTCTGGGTGTCATGAACATGAAGGGAGAATCTTTTCCCGTAGGCAAGGTAGACATCATGCATCTCTACCCCATGACTTACGAAGAGTACCTACTTGCCAATGATGAAAAGCAGCTCTTAGACATCCTTCAAAATGGAGATAAAGAACTCATTGATACCTTCGCTACAAGATACATCGAGTATCTCAGGCAATATTATTTCGTAGGTGGCATGCCCGAAGCCGTATTGCAATTCACACAGCATCATAACCCTGTAGCCACAAGGCAAATACAACAGAACATCTTGGCTGCATACGAAGCCGACATCAGCAAACATACTGCAGAGCAAACTCAAAGAGTGAGAATGGTCTGGGAATCCATACCTGCTCAGTTGGCAAAGGAGAACAAAAAGTTCATCTATGGCGCAGTGAGAAAGGGAGCAAGAGCCAAAGACTTTGAGATAGCGATACAATGGCTCATAGACGCAGGGCTCGTACACAAGGTAGAGCGAACTAGAGATGTCAAAGTGCCTTTGAAATTCTATGCCGACATAGACGCATTCAAGCTATATTTGCTAGATATAGGTCTCTTAGGAGCACTTACACAGACCCCATCCGACCAGATTCTCATAGGCGACAACGTATTCAGCGAATACAAGGGAGCATTCACCGAGAACTTTGTCCTCCAACAACTGAAAACACTGGTCAATCTACCTATATATTATTATAGCAAGGACAATTCCACCCAAGAAGTAGACTTCATAGCCCAGGCTGGCAGCAAAATATTGCCAATAGAGGTAAAGGCAGAAGATAATGTAAAAGCCAAGTCATTGGCAGCATTCATAACCCACGATTTCGCTTCCTATCACCTGAAAGGCATCCGCTTCTCCATGTTAGGCTTCAGAGAGCAAGACTGGATGGAAAACGTTCCCCTCTATGCAGCCAGAGCCTATGTGAAAGATTTTGGCACGAAAACGCACTTTTTCTCGAAAAAAAAGTGAGAAAAAGTGCGTTTTCGTGCCATTTTAAGCAAAAAGGTTGACCGTGTCATCACAACACAGCCAACCTTAACGACTAACATCTTTTTTCGGTTAATCTTTGTATGATAAACCTAAAACTAATGTCTTTTAGAGTATTTACTTGGCGTTGTTCCAATATTCTGGAGCACCAAAACCTGCTGCAAAGCCACCATAGGTGTGCTTGCGATAATAATCCGAATCCCAGAGGCCAGTAGGCAAACCAGCACGCCAACCACTATTGGCAGGACTGTCAGTAGCACACCACTGGCAGATACCCCACTGCTGATTCTCAGGAATAAGCTCAAGATATTTCTTGACAACGAACTCATAGAGAGCGCGCATTTCCTTGTGCTGTTCCTCTGTCATATCGGCTGTCTTCACCTCTTTGTCATTGGCATCAACATAACCCATATCCAACTCAGAGATACGAACCAACTTGCCAGACTCAGCCATCAACTTCAACATGTTTTCAATAGCATTCTTCTTTGCCTCCTGAGTCTGAGGATTACCATAGCAAGAGATGTGCATCTGGCTACCGATACCATCAATCTTGGTAACACCATCAGCCTCCCAATCCTTGATCCACTTAATCAAGCTCTTGAGTTTGCCATTCTGATCCCAATCACTCTCCAAGTTATAGTCATTGATGAAGAGCTTCAAATCCTCAGGGTTTCCACCAGCATCAGCAAAGCCCTTGCGAGCTGCAGCTACAGCAGTGCGAACATAATTAATGTCACCCAGGTAATCCTGCCAGTAGAAATTGTTCTTTGCATCGTCAGGCTTAACGTTGCCTCGTTTAGCAGACTGCAAGTCGAACTTACCATCGCCATCTTTATCTTCTCCAGAAAGGGCCTCGTTCACAACATCCCAAGCCTTCACCTTGCCCTCGGTAGCTTCCATCATGCCGTAAATCCAATTCTGCAAAACAGGAGTAAGTGCTTCCTTCTTTTCCTCATCTGTAAGAGGAATGGTATTTGAAGACTTCGTGTAGTAAACTTCAAAATCATCAATATAGAGGGTACCCGCATATTTACCGATATTCAGCAGCAGGCGCAAGGCATTGTCACCATTACATGTGGTAGTCACATCAACTTCCTTCCAATCAGTTGTAACCTTGATGGTAGGGAAGTCACCACAGCCTTTGTATCCGTCAGGATTCTGGAATACAGCACCAAATTCACCAGCTACAGAACCCTTGATTTTCATCTTCAAGTGATAGGCTTTACCATTCTCAAAAGCGAAACCTGGTTCATAGTTAACTTGTGAATCCCAAGGATTCGCCTTGGCTGCGTTGTTACCAACCTCACAAACACCATTTACAATCTTTGGCGCATTATCCATACCCCATCCACCAAGGTTCTTACCATCATCAAAGGTAAGATGCCCAACACTTACAGGGATTTCAACCACTTGACTTTCGGCCACTTCTTTAATTTCTGTAGTTACCTTATGCCAGGAATAAGGTTTATTACAAGGAACTTCGTCCCCTTTTATGTCACCATTTACGATCAAATTATTGGTAGAACCTTCTTCACAAAGACTTAAAGACTTGATGTCCAGTTCACCGCCCAGTTTACCTGCAGCAAAAACAAAGTTCTCATAATTGGCTGCCGGAGTAAAGTTAACGGTATATTCATTCCATTTAGTACCTACTGAAATCGAGCCTAAACCTGCATCACCTGGAGCTCCCCATAGAATTAATTCAAAAGGAGCAGTAGCTTTTGCATTCATTTTAAAGACATACTTTTTCCCTTGAGATAACTGAGCAGGGAAATATAATTGAGCATCCCAATGACCACCAGCCTCTGCATTCTTAATGACCAAGCAACGTGTGACATTAGAAGAAGGAGGTAACTCCTTATCTGCAATCAGTTGATTGAGATACTTGTTAGGCTGCTGAGCATGCCAAGCCAAGGTATGGCCATAAACAGAAAGACCTGCATCGGTAGCATTCTTAACATATTCACTTACTTTATCAAAATTCATGCTACCATCATCAGCAACACAAGAAGCCATCTTCATGGCGTTGCCGGCTACAGTCTCGTTAAAGTTGCTGTTGGTCAAAGCATACACCAGTTCCTTCTTGTTATATTCATCTACAGCAGTTCCGATTCCGAGGTGGAAGTTTGGACGATCCTTGATGTATTCCTTCAAGGCATCATACTGCTCCAGATAACCATACTGCGCTTCCTTTTCAGGACGTACGGTCTCGAAATTCTGGTCGAAGTGGTCTGCACAAGAGGCCAAAAACATGGCCCCGAGCGCAGATACTAATATTTGTTTATTCATAACTTATGCGATCATTAATTATTATAGGTATAAGAGAACTCCTCTAAAGTTACTCCACTACGCCACCAGACGAGTTTCTCGTTCAAACTCTTCTTTACACCACCAGCGAAGGTGATTTCGGCGTTGAGTTCCATCAGGTCACGATCCTTGTTATTCCACGAATGGATACCATCGTCAGCCCAAGAGCCTGAGCCTGTAGCCTTAACACCATCGGTGAGCGAAGTGATGGTACACTTCTCATTGGCATCGAAGGTGAGCAGGAGGTCTGCCTTGTAGATGGTACTGCCCTCCTGGAACTCTACTGAATAAACAGAGCTGTTCAGGGTGCGGGTAGTAATCTGAACCTTTGAAGCTTTCTCGATGTTGTCGGTACTTGTATTGTGATTGGTCAACCACCAACCGCTATACTTGTTCTGATACTTCACGCAATACATCACGTAATCCTTAGGAGCTGTTTCCCAGATGGATGCATTGGTACGAGAGCCTGCAGCACCTTCTTTCAGAGTACCGGCAGAGATTCTGTCGAAGCCCTGCTGATCGGTCATCACCAGAGGAATCACGTAGGTATTCTTCACGGCATCAGGGTCGTTGAAGAAAGCATCAGTCAGCTGCACTACTGTCTCACCCGTCATTCCACCCTTGAAATCGAGTTTGTTGGTAGAAAGAGTGTAATATTCTGCAGGCATTGCCTTGACAGGAGTACCATCTGCAAAAGTAAGATGATCGCACAGACTGTTATCCACAGCTACGTTCACATAACCTTTTCTTCCATTGTAAGAGCCGGCAAAAGTTGCCTTGATCTTGCATTTATGCTCCTTATCGAGAGAGGTATCGTATTCATCATCGCCCAAGACGATGGTACGAACCGGACTCTGATAAACGAACATGACAGTGGTTCCACCCTCGTAATCATCAAAAGCCTGGTCTCCATTCTCACATGCAGTGAAAGAAGCCATCAGTGTCAGAAGGGCTGCCACCATTTTGATATATCGTTTCATAATCATTAGTCTTTATTTATAATATTAGCCGTTTATTATTTCCAACCCTCGTTCTGCTTGAGGTTGCTGTATTTGAGAATCTCAGAGTATGGGATAGGACCATAGTACATATAGTCTGAATACTTGCGTTCCTCTGCGTCGAAAGTCTTGTAGATGTATTCGCCTGTTGTGGCATCTGTCGTGATGTTGATACCCTTGGCAGCCTCATTGAGATTAGCGAGATTAACCTTCCAGCGGCGCAAATCCCAGAAACGATGGTTCTCGAAGCAAAGCTCCAGGCGGCGCTCGTTGCGGATCAGCTCACGCATCTTGTCCTTGTTCTGTGCGCACTCCTCCAAGTATGGATCCTCGCCAAACTCGCCAAGTCCGGCACGCTCACGGATTGCCTTGATTACATCATAGGCAGAATAGTTGGCACCGCCCACATTTGCCTTAGGACCCTGAGCCTCATTGGCAGCCTCAGCATAGTCGAGCAAGATTTCCGTAGTACGGATACGAGCTGGCAGATGCTTCTGCTTGGTTGCAGAGCTTGGGTTGAGGTTCACATCAGGACGGAGCAACTTGCGGAGATAATAACCAGTCTTGGTTGATTTTCCATTCTCCTTGTTCAAGCCATCCAGAGTCTTGGAATCGGCAGCTGTATTTACCACTCCATCAGTAGCACCGATTTTATCGCCATTTACAAGAATGTAGGCAGCGAGACGTGGGTCACGGTTCTGATATGGATTCTTGGCATCGTATTCTGCATTGGCATCAGTAATAGGATAACCGTTTGCCATAGGGAACGCATCCACCAGGTTCTGGGTTGGATTGATCTTACCGCTACCATAGAGCGAAGGAGGATAGTTATCTGTCTCCAGAGTGTTGCTTTCATCAACGTTTCCACGCCAGATAATCTCCTTAGGATTCTCGGATGTAGCACCCAAACCGTCTATGAGCGACTTATTGCAGAACCACTTCCATCCGTCAGGATCCACTGCATCCAAACCACCAAACTCGCTCAGGCAGTTGGCAGCATATTTGGCAGCATCCTCATAAGAGGCTACTTCGGCAGATTTATAAGCAGGAGAAGCGGCGAGGATGGCGAGCTGAGCCTTGAAAGCCGAGATGATGCGACCGTCAATCTTGCCACGATGGTTGGTACCGAAGGCACGATTGTACTCTGCATTGGTAGCACCCTTCTGGGCATACTTGGCAGGAACCTTATCCTCATCCACATCGGCATACTGCTCAGGCAAATACTTCAGAGCCTCATCAAAATCAGACATAATCTGATCGTAGCACTCCTTGAAGGAGTTACGTGGAAGATTGAAATCAGACTTTGAATCTTCTGAAGAAAGATGGATAGGCACACCCATCAACTGACCATCTACCATTCCGGCATGAGCACGGAGCAGGTACATCATGTGTAAGCCACGCAAAGCATAGGCATTACCCTTGTAGTTGTCGCAATACATCTGATTGAGAATCTCACTTGAGTAAGACCACTCAACCTTATCGCAGTTTTCCAACATCAAGTTGCAGTACTGGATGGCATGATAACGTCCATCCCACTGTGAAACTGGGTTCATATTGGCAGCCCAAGAACCTGTAGCCATCTTCTTATGGTTGAAATAGTCGCCTGAGTTTTCGTTGGTGACAGCATCATCTGTAGCCACATCAGTATATGGAGAGGTGCTATATGGCAGAGCCAGGTAAGCATTGTCAAGAATACCACGGGCAAACGTAGGATCCTTATACATCTCGCTGATATCTTGGTTATTTTCCAAGGCAGGCTCAAACAGGTCGTCACAAGAAGTGAGCGATACTAAGACTGCACTTATCAATAATAATCTTGATAATTTCATAATTTTAATTCTTTAATTAATTCTAGAATGAAACCTTAGCACCGATGCTATAGAAGCGGTTCAATGGTGCCGAGCCTGAATTGTTAACATTCATCTCCATGAGCTTGCGCTCCTTGGCTATGGTGAGCAGACTGTTGCCGTTGACAAAGAGCTGAAGTCCGCGTACGAAACTCTTCATGAACATCGCCTTAGGGAAGTCGTAGCTCAACTGCACCTTCTGAAGGTCGATGCGGTCGGTAGAGTACATCCAGAAGTCTGATGTCTGATAGTTATTCGTACCTGCCTCTGTGGTCAGACGTGGGAAGGTGGCTGTGGCTGCAGTCTCCTTGGTCCATCTGCCTCGCATCTCTGCTGTATATTTGGCACTACCGCCTACCCAGAAGTAGGTGGAATTCTTCACGGCATGAGCACCGAAGTTTCCTGTGCCGAGCATGAAGAGGGTGAAGCCCTTATATTTCAGAGTGAGGTTCATACCGATAGTGGTAGGAGTTCCATACCAGCCACCCTTGCCCAGGTAAACCTGGTCCTTGCTGTCGATGACGTTGTCGCCGTTCTGGTCCTTGTACTTCAGGTCACCCGGACGGATGGTTCCGCCGATAATCTGAGTTGGAGAGTTCTTAATATCATTCTCATCCTGGAAGAAGCCCAGGCACTCATAACCCCAGATGGCATCGAGAGGCTGTCCCTGACGATACTGGTAAGCATCAGCATACTGTGAGTCATCACGCTTGGTAGCCTCAGTGGTATAATAAGTAAAGTTAGCACCTACGCCTAAACCTAACTCCCCAAGCTGCTTCTTGTAGTTTACACCCAAGTCGAAACCAGAACGCTTATCCTCATTGTAGTTCATATATGGTACGAATGAAGACTCTGGATAGTAGCTAAAGAAATAGCTTGGCATCTGGTTGCGAGCCTCGATGACACCATTGGTCAACTTAGAACGGAAGTAAGAAGCATCCAAACTCAAAGACTTGTCGAGTACTTCGGCATGAATTGTAGCAGAGAACTCCTTGCGATGCAAGTAGTTGAAGTCTTTGTTCTCACCTCGCTTAGACTGAATGGCAGAGTGACCAGAACCTCCATTCCAGTCCCACCAGCCACCACTCTGGTATGTTCCCAGGTACATATAATAGTTATCAATGCCCAGATCGGTCTTCATATCGGTATAGCTTGCACTCAAAGTTAAGTCATCGAAGATGGAATTCTCCAAGAACTTCTCTTTAGACAAGCGCCATCCCAATGTAACGGATGGAGAGACACCCAATCGCTTGGCTGATGGCAACTTGGCAGACCAAGGTGTAGCCAGAGCAAAATCGGCATAATACTTATGATCATAGTTATAAGAGAGCTGCAAGCCCAGGTTGGCGTTGCTCACCTTATGATACTCTGCAGACTTACTCTGCTGATAACCGTTGGCCACCAGCATGGCACTTACGTTGTGCACATCGTTGAAGGTGCGGTTGTAATCGAAGTGCGCATTGAATGCGATGGTCTGGTTATCGGTAGAACCAGAGATATTCTGAGCACCCGATTTCTTGTCCACCGTACCATTGTTGTTCAAACCTACGATAACATCCTTGCCGTTGTAGTTAGCCCATGTAGGCTGGAAGGTGGCGTAGGAATTGTTGAACGATGTTGAGTATGCCGTAGCATAGTCGATGGCTACCATCGTGTGGAAACTCAAGCCCTTGAGTACAGAAGAGAGGTCGAAGTTCAAACCTGCATCAAACTGGAACTGACGGCTGTGATAGACATTGGTACCCGAAGCATAAATATCGCCGAACACGTTGGTGAGGTCGGCAGAAGAACCACCCAGGAAGTACTTGCCATCAATGATATTGCTGGTAGCCCCAATCATAGTCAGCGCCGACTTGGCATTAGGGTCAATCATTTCCACAGGAATCAGCGGAGCCACACGGTTAGGGCGGAAGGTGCGAGCCTGCTCCCAGTAGCTGCTATTGTTAGTGTTAGCCGACTTAGCCCCGTAGAAGGTGGCATTCGCATTTACGTAGGCATTGATGGTGCTGCTCAAGGCGAAATCCACATTACCTCTTACATTGAATCGGTCGGTATAGTTCTTCTTAGCCTCGCCGAAGTTCAAGTTGTCACCGTTGCGATAGTAACTCACGTTGGCATAGAAGCGCGCCTTCTGGTTGCCGCCTTCTATTTCGGCAGAAACCTCCGAGCGGTTGAACGCCTTCTTGATGTAATCAGAAGAATAGAAGTCTACGCTAGGATAGCGATATGGATTCTTTCCGGATGCATAGTTGTAGATGGTCTCTGCAGAATATGGCAGATTGTTTACATCACCACCATCATTCAGGAAAGCCTCATTGTAAAGGCTCATGTACTCAGCCGAACCGAGATACTCTGGAAAAGCCTTGGCTACGTTCCAGCCCGTATTGGCATTCACCTTTACCGACAAGCCATCGTTAACCTTACCACGCTTGGTGGTAATGAGAACCACGCCATTGGCAGCCTTGCTGCCATAGAGTACTGTGGCCTGGGCACCCTTCAGGAAAGAGATATCCTCAATCTCGTCGGGGCGAACATTACTGGCTTCACGTGGCACACCGTCGATGAGGACGAGTGCATTGGAATAACCCCACATACCATTGCCATTATAACCGGATACATAACCCTGCATATTGTCAAGGCTGTAGGTATTATAGTTTTTCTCTGTCAATTCTCTGACGTTGACGGTGCTCACACCACCGAGCACATCGCTCTGGTACGCTTTCTTGAACGCCACGTTAACCATTGCGCTATCAGCAGATTCCTGAGCCGAAGCAGGCAACTGTGCCAGAAGTGCAGTAACCACTGTCAGAGCAGAGTATATTGTTTTCTTATTATTTTTCATATATAATATGATTATTTCTAAGTTTATGCTTTTTATATATCACATCTCCGGGTGATTACCATCCTGGATTCTGTCCAAACTCAGGATACAGATAAACATCGCTTTCCTTGAGTGGCAAGAGATAGTGTTTCTCTGAGAAGTCGCGGGTCACGATGGTCTTCTCGCTCCATCCTGTCACCTCGGCATCACGTGGATCGTTCTTGGAATAATCGAAATTACCTACACGCTTGAACTCCTGTGAAGTTTTGATGTTATAAGGATATTCTGTGAGAAGCAACCAGCGCTGAAGGTCGTTCCAGCGGAAGCCCTCAAAGGCAAGCTCTACGGCACGCTCGCGGCGAACCTCGTCCATAAACTTCTTCTGGTCGTTCATAAACTTATCTGCCACATGACCAGCTTTTACTCTCTCGCGAAGCACATTTATTGCTTCAGCAGCGGTGAGGTTGAGCTTTGAGCTCTTGTAGTTGGCTCCCTGAACGGCAGCACCAGCCTCAGCATACATCAGATAGAGGTCGGCAAGACGCATGTAAGGAAGGTCGCACTGCAAGGCACCACCCCAATTGTACATGCCATCATACTTATTTGCCTGGTGAGGAACCAGCTTCTGAGTATAGTAACCAGTGCGGCATCCCTGACTTGAAGAACTTCGCAATATACTACCAGAATACATTGGTATATACTGCAATGCTGCAACCTTTGGTTCCTTTACTGCATCAATGGTTGTATTGATATACTTAAAACCATCGAAGACGATGTCATGATAGAAACGTGGATCACGATCCTTGAATGGATGCTTTGGATCGAATCCGGAATCAGGATCATTCAAAGGCAGACCATTAGCCATACCATAATAGTTTACATAGTTGGCTGTCGGCTGGTGAATCACAGCATCGTGTTGTACGATATCTTCCATCTTAGGTCCCCAAAGTTTGGTGAAGTTCCAGTTTGATGAATTCTCGCCAATATATGGACCGCGCATGATTGCCTCTGTAGAACCTGGTTGTTTCCAATTCTTACCTGTAGTACGGAAGATATCAGAAAAGTTGTTTGTAGAACCAGACTTTGCTACATGATTATAAATATCAGAGTAGTCATAGGTACACAATGCATATGGAGTTTTGCCTGAATTTACCTGAGCAATAGCCTCTGCCAAAGCATCAGCAGCCTTTGTGGCAAGCTCTGTATTATACTTATAGGTATCGCCATTCTTGGAAGCTCCCTTCTCTGCACCGATATTATTCAATGGAGAAGAAGCCCAAAGCAACACTTTACCTAAGTAGCCCAAAGCGCAAACTTTTGTAATACGAAGTTCATTCTTGCCCAAAGTTTTCTTACCTATAGTTGTCTTGTCCCAATCATTAGGAAGTAACTCTGCAGCAGCCTTAAAATCTTCGGCACATTTCAATGCGCACTCCTGATAAGAAAGACGAGGCAAAGTCAAAACTGATGCACCATCCAATACGGTGTCTACGTATGGCATACCGCCAAAGAAAGCTATCAACTCCTCGTGCCACCATGCACGGAAGAACAACAACTGTCCCTTGATGAAGTTCTTCTCTTCCTGGGTACAGTCGGTCATCAGGTCAAGGTTAGCAAGACCCAAATTACACTTGCGGATGCAATACCAGGCATGCTCCAAAGAATGAGCAAATTTATTGGTTGAAGTCGGATCAAGGAACTCACCAGGATTTCCATAAGTTGGTCTGTGCAAGAAACTTTGATTATTGTCATACCAGTTACGGTAGTCGCCTAAATCAAAATGAGCAGTCACATGATCATCTCCCAAGCCAGTATTCATGATTTCATCTTCACCCCAGTTGAATGATGTACAATACATATTCGACTCCTTACTTGGAATACAGTTGTAAATTTGCTCCACATATCCCTGGAAATTGGTGAAGTTCTTGAACGCTTGTTCTGCACTCACGTCTGTATCAGGGCTCTTATCTAAGTAATCTGTACAAGAAGCAAATCCGCAAGTGAGGCTCAGCGCACAAAATATTTTTACTAAATTATTTTTCATTTGTTATGCATGTTTAAAGATTAAACTTGACACCGAAGTTCACACGCTTCATTGTAGGGTAAGCTCCATAAGCTCCACCGTTACTAGAGAAGTTTGACTCACGGTCGTCTGGCATTCGGGTCCAGAGCCAGAGGTTGTTACCACTTACGTAAACCTTGAGGTTGTTCAAACCGAGTTTCTTGATCCAACCGCCGTTCCAGGTATAGGCTATCTCTATGTTCTTCAAGCGAATGTAAGAACCATCGCAAAGATATTGAGTGCCATAGTAAGCCGCATTCGACATTGGCTTAGAGTTGAAACGTGGAGTGATGACATCGCAGTTGTTGTGATTGTCGCTCCACCAGGTTCCCTGGTCATAAACATTGGCAAGCATTGGGTCAACCAAACTAATCATGGTTACGTCACGGGTTACGTTGGTTACACCATAGAACTGAGCGAAACAGCTGAAGCCCTTGTACTCATAACCGATTGTTGCATTGTAGGAGTTCTGTGGAGTACCGGTATAACCGTAAGGAACTCTATCGTTCACATTATCCACCTTACCGTCGCCATTGAAATCTACGATGTAGTAATCACCAGGAAGACGCTGGCCATCGTTGGAATCCATCTTCGGAGAACCATAGACATCATCATAGTTCTGAAGGATGCCCTTATCTAAATAGGTGTAGGTCTGGTTAATGGCATGACCTGCTGCCTTGCGATAAGATGGGAGCAACGCTGCATCATCCTTGATCTTCACCTCGTTCACGGCGTGGGTCATACTGAAGTTTGCCCAGAGACGCATCTTGTTGGCAAAAACCTTGTTGAACTTCACTTCCAACTCATAACCGCTGGTAGTTACTTTACCCAAGTTGGCTGTAGGAGCAGTCTGACCGAAGTAAGAAGGAATGGAACGATCTGAACCACTAACCAGAATGTCTGAACGAGTATCATGGAAGAAATCCACAGCACCAGTAATCAAACCACCCAAAAATCCATAGTCAAGACCGAAGTTTACCTTCTTCACTTTCTCCCAATGTACGTTAGGGTTACCTACTGCTGACTCACGATACCATGTATAAATAGACTCCTTATCACTGGAAGTCGTACCCAACTGAGTCTTGCCGCCATATGCCCACTGAGTCATATAGAGGAAGCGGTCTCCTACGTTATCATCACCGATTTCACCATAAGATGCACGGAGTTTCATCATATCCACAATCTTGTGCTCACGAAGATACTTCATGAATGGCTCTTCGGAGATCATCCAACCAAGGGCACCAGAGCTGAAGAATGCGAAACGATTGTCTGGAGAGAACTTCTCTGAACCGTTGTAAGCACCATTATACTCGAAGAAGTAACGGGAATTCCAATCATAAGTGGTACGGAATACCCAGTCTTCACGATAAGAAGGAATCATGTAACCTTTTGCATATTCCTGGCGACCGAAAAGTCCCATGGCGCTTAAGCTGTGCTTGCCAAAACTGCGAGCCCAGTTGAGCTGAGCCTGATAGTTCAGGTTGCGCTGTGTAAGCTTATTGTTAACCTCACCACCATTCACGGTCCACTGGTTTCCCATAGCATAATCGAACTTATCGTATGCCTCGTATGGCTTCTTGTAAGAAACAGCTCCTGTATGAGGATCAATCCACTTTAGCTGAGGATCATGGTTCATATCATTAATACCACGATTCTTCTCTACAAAAGTATTGTCCCACGAAATCATACCTCGTGCAGAAAGTCCCTTGGTAATGAAATCAAGTTTCTGTTCCAACACGAAATCAGTAGTGATGCGAGTAGTGGTAGAAGTCATGGTACCACCCAAAGAAACCTGCTGGGCAGAGTTGGTTACATTAGTAGATCCTGGCAAAAATCCCCAAGAGCCATCGCTATACTTAGGCAAGAAAGCATCTGGAGAAATATTATATGCACCAGCCCATTGCTGGCTGACCTGCCAATCGCTATAACCATCAGAACTATTTACCCAAGGAGCCTTGCGCTGACCGTTGGAACCGGCAAGGTTCATCTTGAACACGGTGGTCTTTGTGATGTTGAAGTCGAGATTAGAACGAACATTCACACGATTGTAGTCATAACCTGAACTATAGTTACGACCATTGCCGAAATCCTTATAAAGGTCACCCTCGCTCACGAAATCCACACCTGCAAAGTACTTCACAAACTTGGTACCACCCGATACATTCACATTGGCATTGTATGACATGGTGTAATCCTTGAAGAGTACATCCTGCCAATCTACGTTCGGATAACGCTCACGCTGCTCCAGTGTAGTCTGGTTGCGATAGTTCTCGATGAAACTCATCGGTTCCATCTTGTCGAAACTGCCTGGAGAGATGTTCAACTCATGTTCGATAGCCTTGTTGCGGGCAATAAGCGCATCGTAAGAATCATATTTATCAGGCAACTTTGAAGGAATCTTCATTACAGCATTGGCAGTAACGCTAATCTGAGCCTTGCCTTCAGAACCACGCTTGGTGGTAATCAGGATGACACCATTCGCACCCTTCACACCATAAACGGCGGTGGCAGAAGCATCCTTCAATACAGAGATGGTAGCCACAGACTGCATATCAACACTTGACATTGGTCGCTCAATACCATCCACCAAAACGAGAGGAGAAGAGTTGTTCCAGGAAGAAGCACCACGAATCTGAATCTGAGGTTCCTCTTCACCAGGCATACCACTAGATGCAGTTGTAACAACACCCGGAAGGTTACCTGTCAGGGCTGCACCGATGTCGCTGATACCTGCTGCTCGCTCCAGCACCTTTCCGGTAGTCTGGGTAATGGCACCCACCACAGAAGCTTTCTTCTGCTGACCATAACCAACGACTACAACTTCGCCGATGGCGTTGTCGTCTTCAAGAGTAAGTTTGAACTCTCTCTTCTTACCAATTTTTACTTCCTTGGTCTTCATACCTACGTATGTAAATACGAGGATAGAATTCTCAGAAGGAACACTGATGCTGAAATTACCATCAAAGTCGGTGACCGCACCGACGCTGGCATTACCTTTTACTTTTACAGTGGCACCTATCAGAGGTTCACCTGTACCGTCAACAAGATTACCCTTGACCTGGATTTTCTGTGCCTGAGCATTCAGGCTGCAGAAAGCTCCCACCAAGCATAAGGCTGCTGTCCGTTTCATTGTTAACACTTGTTCAATCATGTTCTATTCATTTTTGATTTATGCTTTAAAAATTTAGGCGTGCACAAAAACTGTTTATTCACGGCGGCAAAGGTATGGATTTCTTTCGAAACATACTTTGCGTGGTGTAACAGAAAGTTTATCATTTCAGAAAAACCTTGCGAGAACGTATTTTTCCATTACTTAACAGTTGTTTTATTATATAAACACCTGCAGTTGGCTTTTCAACTTCTTTTCCTTCTATATTATAATATAAGGTGGAAACCACGTCTGCTTGAGTTTCTGTTTGTTTAATTCCTGTTGTATTTTGTTTCAAATACCATTCTTTATACCAGTTCATACAGGCATAACCGCAACATTCTTCGAACAATCCGTGCTTCTTGGCATTCTGGAAACCAGGAATCACCTTGCCCGTTTTAAGATATTCATCAATATCGTAATATTCCTGTGGATGGGTAATCGTCATTCCGATATTGCCAAAGTGGTCGTGAACTGCCTTCCATGCCAATCCCCATTTCGAGGTAGATGCTGTTGCCCAGCTTCCCAGGTTAGGTTGTGTCCACTGTCCCCACTCATTGTAGTGACCTTCGCTCGCCTTGTCCGGATCTTCCGGACTCCAGTCTATCTCCGTTACCATGATAGGTTTCGTCTCTACCATCGGCACCTGACTCTTGAAGTGGCGGATGAAAGTATCGTGATTGCAATTCTTATCGGTCATATTTCCATACCATCCGGAATAAACATGCACGGCATAAGAGAAATTGTCCTCGCTATCGGTGATAGGATACTTGGCGTAGTTCTGATACTGGCTCTGATAACCCGCACCTGGTACCCAGATGATGCCTTTGAAACCTTGTTCGCGAATCACATCTACTACCGGCTGGAAGTAATCGTGTAATGCTTTATCCGAATTAGAGCCATCACGCAGATGAACCCTCACCGGCTCGTTGGCAAGTTCAATGGAGATCAATCCCGAATTCTGCTGAATATACTCATCGGCAGCAAAGGCCTTCCATACCGACTTGAGATAGCGGTTGTACGTATCGCCAACACTAATGTCTTGTGGACAGACTCCCGGTGGACGTACGATGACGTAGAGTCCGTGGGCGATAGCATCCTTAATTAATGGGATATAGAGTTTCTGCAGATAGAGGCGGTAGCGCAACATGTTGAATGCTGAGATGTCAGCCTCATTCTCTGCCTTCTTCGATGGATCGTTGGTCCAACATGGATCCATGTGCAATCGGAACACGGTACAATAAGCACCCTGCTTCTTGTCGGTAATAGCCGAGAACTGCTTAGAGAAATATTCCAAGCAAGGCTTAATGTCGGCTTCTGAATAGTCAGCCTTCCACTGTTGCCATCTCCACCCATTGAAGTAGCGGTTAGGCGTATCCATCACACCATGCAAGACAACAGTCTTACCATTGGCATCCACCAGGTTCTTACCCTGCACACGGAGTGCCGGCAGATTATCGGCAGCCAGTCCCGCCATTGACAGCATAGCCATAGCGAGTGATATTAACAATTTCTTTCTGTTCATTGTAATAATTATTTTTAGATTTATCATTATTTGTCAGTCACTTTATTTTTTCATGAAGGATTGTCAAGTTCAAGTATACAGAAAAGGATGCTGGTCTTTTAAAATAGAATGGCACGTAATCACTACGCACCATTCCCGAAAACCAATTAATCATGATTCTATATAAAAAACCATAATATCAAAATCTTTTAGAAATTCTAAACCTATTCTACAAACTATTATGTATAAACCTAACTAACCTAAATATTCTAAAATATACAACTTAAAAACCGATGCAAAGATACTCCTAATCTATCATATATACTTTGTAATAAGTAACCAATAGTTTTTCCCTCGTATCACATGTAACATTATCTTTATTCTACGTAACATTTTAACATCTTTTTAGCACAAATCTATAAAAAAACATATATTTCCGTGCACTATTCTCCCATAAATTTTGTATTTTTGCAAACGAATATAAAAAAGCCAAAAGACAATGAAACCAAGAATCATGATGATTTCCATGAAATCAAGCCTCAGAACAATGAGATACATCGGTCTTTTACTGATGTTTATCTTCTGCCTCACTGCGCAGAACATGATGGCGCAGCGAGGAAAACTTTTCAATTCAGACAACCAGCTTTCGAGCAACCTTGCCACTCAGGTGTTCCAGGATTCAAATGGTTTCATTTGGATTGCCACCCGTAACGGCTTGAATATCTATGATGGCTATAACTTTACGACCATCAGAAAAACCAAGGAAGACCACAGAGGACTGAGCAGCAATTACATCAACTGTATTACCCAAGATATCCAGGGGCATATTCTGTTGGGTACAAACAACTCTCTCCTTTTATATAATGGAAAGAGTTTTGCCAATATTCCGCTGCTCGACTCCAAGAAGCAGCCTATCAGCACCTATGTAACCCAGGTTTATCGTCTGAAAAACAACGATATTGCCGTAGTTACATCGGGATATGGAATTATGCTCAAGAAAGAAAATGCAGAAGTATGCTATGCTATGAAGGGCGAAGTGGAGAACCTGAAATTCATACATAAGATTCTGGAAGATAAACAGGATAGACTTTGGATTATCCTGGAGAACGGCAAACTATACCGTGCCGACAAGAAAGGGAAACTGACCAAACAGATTCCTGGAGCAGAAACGCTGGAAGCAAAAGATATCAGGCAAGACAACAAGGGCAACATTTATCTTGCTACCAAGAATGATGGTATTTACCTTCTCAAGGCAGGTTCAACCATCTTCACCAAGATAGCCGGCATAGGCAATCTTCCTATTGACAACATCTATATCAGCCGCGACCAGCGCTTGTTTATCGGTTGCGATGGTATGGGTATCTTCGTGTATAATCCTGTAACAGGATTCTTGCAAAATAATCCTCTGTTCAGCCGTGAAGTAAATCTTGCCAAGTGCAAGATTACCAGCATTATAGAAGATTTTACGGGAAACATCTGGGTGAGTATGCTACAAAAGGGCGTATTCATGCAGTCGCAGGCTCAATGCGATTTCAACTATATGGGCTACCGTTTAGGCAACCGGAACGTGATAGGCGAAAACAGCATCACAAGTCTGTGTGCCAACCAGGGCAATCAAGTCTGGGTAGGCACCGACAAGGATGGTCTTTACCTCTTTGACATAAAAACCGGTAGCATCAACAGCCATCTATTAAGCAACACCACGGTACTGGCACTCTGCAAAGACAAGAAAGGCAGAACATGGGTAGGAACCTATACTGACGGCATCGGATTTATAGATGCGGGGGGGTCTTTCCATCCATTCAGCCTAGGCATAGGCAACCAGGCGGGCATCTTTGATATCCAGGAAGACCCACAGGGAAATGTCTGGTTTGCTACCATGGGCAAAGGACTTTTCCGCCTTTCTCCTGATGGAAGCATCAAGCAATGGAAAGCACAAGATGGTGCCGACAACAACCTGAAAAAGAATAGTATTCCTAATGATTACCTCGTGAAACTCAGCATCTCAAAAGATGGTAAGCGGGTTTTCGTAGCCACTTCTGTGGGTCTGGCTTGCTATGACCAGCAGAAGAATAGCTGGACTTCCACTTTCGGTGGCGTCAACTGTCTGAACAAGGGCTGTTTCTCACATTGCGTTTATTCTGACAGCAAGAACCGTGTATGGTTTGGCACTGAAGACGGCGCAATCTGCTATGATCCGAAGAAGGGATATGCTCATCCGAAGATCTATAACACAGAACTTGGACTTTCAGACAACAGCGTAGCCAGCATCATAGAAGATTACAAGGGCAGAATCTGGATAGGAACTACCTGTGGTTTAAACCAGGTAGATACAGAAAAAGGAACTATCAACAAGTACTTCTCAGACAATGGCTTACAGAGTAATGAGTTCAGCGATGCCGCAGCCTGCACGCTCTGGGGAGGAAAGATGCTGGTGATGGGCGGAACCGGCGGTATCAACTGGTTTGATACGGACAAGGTGAAACAGCATCCTTGGCAGGCAAAAGTTACCATATCAGGACTTCTTGTGGACAACAAACCTGTATACCGGGATATGGAATCGGGCATCTACACCATTACAGATAAAGGGGTATATAACAGCGACAAGTTCTCCTTATCTCATGAAGACAACACCTTCACCATCCAACTGTCTACTCTTACATATAATAATGTAGAGCAGATCAGTTACGCCTACAGCATCAATGGTGAGGATTGGCGAACCATACAGTCTGGCATGAACGAGCTGTCATTCTCACACATGCCAGCAGGTACCTATAAGTTCCGTGTCAAGGCCATCTGCAACGGATACGAAACCCCTGTCAAGGAGTTCTCCATCATCGTTCACCCAGCCTGGTACGCCAGCATCTGGGCAAGACTCTGCTATCTGCTAGCCTTCCTGGGACTCTGTCTGCTCTATATCAAGCACCGCAAACGCAAGATGGAAGACCAGCTCATATTGCAGCAGCATATCCATGCGGAAGAGATGGGCGAAGCAAAACTGAAGTTCTTCATGAACATCAGCCACGAAATCCGTACCCCATTGACCCTTATCCTCACTCCGCTGTTCACGCTGATTAAGGAAGACAAAGACGCCCACCGACAGGGCATCTACGATATGATGCGCAAGAACTCGGAACGAATCCTGCACCTGATTAACCAGATGATGGACCTGAGAAAGATTGACAAGGGACAGATGGTGATGCACATGAGCGAAACCGATATGGTTGCATTCATTGGCGATGAATACAAACTCTTCTGCCAGCAGGCGATAGCCAAGAGCATCCACTTCACCTTTGAGCACGAAGATGAAACTCTCCCGGTATGGATAGACCGCGACAACTTTGACAAGGTATTGATGAATGTCCTGTCAAACGCCTTCAAGTTTACTCCTGCAGGCGGCAGAATCCGTATCACCCTCTCCCACTCGCCTCATCATGTCCGCATCGCCATCAAGGACAGCGGCAAGGGCATTCAGGAGGAAAAGCTCGAAACGATTTTCCAGCGCTTCTATCAGAGTACCACCACTTCTAATGACCGGAATGTAGGTACGGGAATCGGTCTCGACCTGACCCGCTCGCTCGTGGAACTGCACTACGGAACCATTACAGCCGCCAACAACAAGACACTTGATGAAGCCGACTGGAAGGAAGGAAGCCAGTTCCTCATCACGCTGCCTCTGGGCAACGAGCATCTGAAACCGGAAGAAATGATAGATGCACCGGAGCCACAGACTGCTGAAGACATCAAGGAACTGGAAGAAAACATGGAGGAAGGAAACGAAGAGAATGCTGCCGATACAGCCAATGACGCCGAAGAAGATTTCAAGAGCAAGGCAAAGAGCACCATCGCTGTGGTAGAAGACGATGAGGCAATACGTAATTTCCTGAAGACCCAACTACAGGAAACCTACAATATCCTTACCTTCTGCAACGGAAAGGAGGCGCTGCCGGAGATTATCAAGCAGAAGCCAAGCCTCGTTATCTCAGACATCATGATGCCAGAAATGGACGGCAATACGCTCTGTACCAAGATCAAGAACAATGTGAACACCAACCACATTCCAGTGATTCTGCTTACAGCGATGAGCAGAGAGGAAGACCAGCTGACCGGTTTGCAGTCGGGTGCCGATGCCTATGTGGTGAAGCCGTTCAATATGGACATTCTGCGCCGCACCATCATCAACCTGCTCAACGTGCGCCGTACTTTGAAAAACAAGTTTATGGGCAACGAGAGACAGAGCGACAGGCAGCTCGCGATAGAAAAAGACCTGTCGCCAAAAGACCAGCTGATGGAACAGGTGATGAAGGTAATCAATGATAACATGGGCAATGAGGACCTGAGTGTGGATATGATTGCCCGCGAAGTAGGACTGAGCCGTGTGCATCTGCACCGCCGAATGAAGGAACTGACCAACCAGACGCCACATGCCTTCATCCGCAATACCCGTCTGCAATATGCCGAAAAGTTGCTGAGTCACTCTAACAAGACGATAACAGACATCATGTATGCCTGTGGTTTCTCCAACCCAGCCAGCTTCAGCACCATGTTCAAGAACTTTTATGGCTCTTCGCCTCGCGATTATATGCAGGCACACCGGAAAATCTAGCCTTTTCACTGCAGAAAAGGCCAGATGTTTCCCAAAATAAAGTATTTGTTACAAATAGAGATGCTTATGATACGCTTCGCAAAGTGTTGGTAACATTCTGTGGGGGTATGTTTAAAAGGAAAGCGTTAACTTTGCAGCAGAATTCTGAATACATGTTTCAGCCATGAGTTCAGATACTCATTCTGTAATTTTAAACCCAATAATAAAATGAAGAAAATTGCAATCTTATCGCTTTCCCTGACGCTTGCAGCCGCTGCACAGGCGCAGACAGCTGAGTTTGACTATTTCAAGTATGCGGGCAATGACGCTCGCTTCAATGTTGAAATCGACAAGACTCACCAGTATTACAACCCAGTACTGGCTGGTTTCTATCCAGACCCATCACTCTGTCGCGTAGGCGACACCTACTATCTGGTAAACTCTTCGTTTACCTTCTTCCCAGGTGTACCTCTCTCAACCAGTAAAGACCTGGTCAACTGGCAGCCAGCCGGTCATGTGCTCACCCGCCAATCACAGGTTCCATTGAAGGGCCAGCACGTATCAGGCGGTATCTTCGCACCAGCTATCAGCTATAACAAGAAGAACAAGACTTTCTATATGATTACCACCAATGTGGGAGCCGGCAACTTCTTTGTAAAATCAAAAGATCCTTCCAAAGGCTGGAGCGAGCCTATCTATCTGAAGAAGATTGACGGCATCGACCCTAGCTTCTTCTTCGATGACAACGGCAAGGGCTACATCGTTCACAACGGTCCGGTAGTTGGCGGTGCCGATTACGAAGGTCAACGCTCTATCCGCTGCTTCGAATTCGACGTGAAGGGCGACAGTATCAAGGGTGACTTCAAGGAGATTCTGCGTGGCGGAACCCATGTAGAGGCGCGTCCTATCTGGATTGAGGGTCCTCACCTCTTCAAGAAGGGCAAGTTCTATTATCTGATGTGCGCCGAAGGTGGTACAGGCGGATGGCACAGCGAGGTTATCCTGCGTGCCAAGAATCCGATGGGACCATGGGAGGAATGCCCTAACAACCCTATTCTTACCCAGCGTACCGGTCTCGACCCTAACCGCAAGGACCCAGTATCAAGTGCTGGTCATGCCGACATCGTAGAAGATGGCAAGGGTAACTGGTGGGCTGTATTCCTGGCTTGCCGTCCTTATGAAGAGGATATGTACAACACAGGTCGCGATACTTATCTCCTGCCGGTAACCTGGAAGAATGGATGGCCAGAGATTCTTGCCAAGAATACTCCTATCTCTAGCGTTGGAGAGAAGGCTGGCTTGAAACCTGCAGAAAAGAATGAGTTCTCAGGCAACTTCTCTTATGTGGATAACTTCGATGTAGATAACAATAAGGTAGGTCTGAAAGAGTTGAATCCACGCTGGATGTTCCTCCGTGACTTCGTTGACTGTTACAAGGTAGAAAACGGCAAACTGAAGTTCAATCTCCTGCCAGGCAATATCTACAAGCGTGAGCCGATGTCTGCCATCTGGGCACGTCAGCAGCACGGAACATTCACAGCAGAGACTGAAATCAACTTTACTCCTCGCAACGACAAGGATATCGCAGGCTTGGCACTTCTCCAGAAGGAAGACCACAACTTCGTATTGGGTAAGACCATGAAGAATGGCAAGCTGATGATTACCCTAACCCGTGCCGAGAAGAACAACGTAACTATCGCCTCTGCTCCTATCAAGGGAGGTAAGCTGAAGCTGAAGGTAGAAGGTCATGACAGATATTATGATTTCTATTATGCCGAAGAAGGCGGCAACTGGCAGCTTCTTGCCAAGGGTGTAGATGCATCTAACCTGAGCACCCAGAAGAGCGGCGGCTTCCTCGGTGCCTGCATCGGTCTCTATGCTTCTTCCAACAAGGAATAAGGATTTGAGAAAAGATTAACGTTTTAGGAATAGATAATTAAAGAAAAGGTTGATACCTCGCGTTTTGCCTGGTATCAACCTTCTTCTTTTATTTATTCTTCACAATATCCAATGTCATTTTTCCTACCCAGATGGCGCTCTTGCCGTTCTGGTCGACTGGCACTGGTTTGCCATCGAGATTATTCAGATACTCCAACTGCTTGAAGTAGGTATGGCTATGACCGCCCAGTATCAGGTCGATGTCACGGGTGGCTGGGGCTACCTCGGAATCGTCGATGCCATCTATCTTCCAGCCCAGGTGGGAGATACAGATGATGACATCACACTTCTCTTTCTTCTTCAATATCTCTGTCATTTCCTTTGCCTTGACGATAGGATCGAGATACTTGATGCAGCCATAGTTGGCTTCGATTACCAAGCCGGCAAGTTCCGGACACAAGCCGAAAACGCCAATCTTCAGTCCCTTGCGCTTGATAATGGTATAAGGCTTTACGACATTTGCCAGTTCGGTACCGGTGAAATCATAGTTGGAGCAGACGATAGGAAACTTCGCCATCTTGAAGATGCGCACCATGTTGTCTATTCCGAAATCGAACTCATGGTTGCCGATAGTAGCAGCATCATATTTCATCTCGTTCATCAGTCCTACTTCCACATCTCCCTTGAAGAGAGAGTAATAAGGTGAACCCTGTGAGAAATCGCCACTGTCAAAGAGCAGCAAGTCGGGATTCGCCTTACGCTCCTGACTGATCATCGCCACCCTACGCAGGAAACCGCCACGATTGGCTGTTGCCGTATCTGCGAGATTCGGATTGATGGGCATTACACATGAATGCGTATCGTTGGTATGGAGCACTACGAGCTGCTTTACCACCTTTGCCTCTTTCTTAGCTTTAGCCTGAACGGCTGCTGGCTGCATCATGAAGGCTGCCAGAGCCAGACCTATATATAATAATGTATGTTTCATCAGAATTATCAACTATAAACTATTAACTATCAACTATTCTACCACGCAGCGGCCTTCAATCTTAGATTCCACTACCTTGCCCTGTGCCTTCATCTCACGGAAATAATTCATGATGATGTAGCGCACATTGTTCTCTTTCTGCTTAGGAGCAAAGACATCGGTTCCGCTCTTGAAGGCTACGAGCTGGTCATTACCTTCGGCAAGATAATCGAGGGTTGCTACGCGATAACTCTTCTCTGGATCAACAGGTTCACCGTTCAGGGTAACGCTCTTCAGCTTGCCATCCTTGGTGATAACCATTCTAACAGCATGGCTCAAGCCTTCGCCGCCACGATGAGCTATCTGCTGGAAGAGTTCCAGAACCTTATCGCCCTTCAGGGTCAGGAAACAGATTTTGTTCTCGAAAGGAGCCATATCGTTCACATCGCCTATAGTAACCTTGCCCTTGGCAAGATTAGAACGGATGCCGCCCATATTGTAAACAGCGAAAACAGGCTGTTCTTCAAACTGCTTACCACCCCATACCAGGATGTCACAGAGCAAGTTACTGAGTTTGCTCTCCGGACGGTGACGGGTCATATCATGAGCAATGTTACCCACAACAGGCCCCATGATACTGTCCACCTTACTCTTATAAGGAGCGATAAAACTGGCAGCCTCAGCATCAGGCTGTGCATCCCATTTCTGATCAACCAATATTCGGGTTCTCTCCACCTTCGCCACCTTGTATTTCTGGGCGAAAGCCGGACTTGCCATCAGCAGCATGGCTGCCGAAGCAAGGAAAATCTTGATACTATTTTTTTTCTTCATACTTAATACAGTAAATACTTTTAGACCGCAAAGATACAAAATAAATCGGCGAATTCGGCAAAATCGGCAAGAAAATTCCATTGCAGAAGTAAAGAAAACAAAAAAACAAAGGGAAAAAGTGAAGAAAGTGACTGAAAATTTGCGAGATACAAGAAAAAGTAGTAACTTTGCACCCGCTTTTCGGCGTAACCGCTGTTGTCTGGGCAGAAGTGTTGTCCAAGTCCATGTTGCGTTGGAACGACAAACAATTTTTAATTTTATACAAAAAATGGATTTGATTAAAGTTGCTGAAGAAGCATTTGCAACCGGCAAGAAGTTCCCTGAGTTCAAGGCAGGTGATACTATCACAGTCGCTTACAAAATCGTCGAGGGTACTAAGGAGCGTATCCAGCTCTATCGTGGTGTTGTTATCAAGATCTCTGGTCATGGTGACAAGAAGCGTTTTACAGTTCGCAAGATGTCTGGTACTGTAGGTGTTGAGCGTATCTTCCCTATCGAGTCACCAGCTATCGATTCTATCGAGGTGAACAAGCATGGTAAGGTTCGTCGCGCTAAGTTGTATTACTTGCGTAAGCTTACTGGTAAGAAGGCTCGTATCGCTGAGAAGAAGACTGTAACTAAGGGTGCAGAATAATTTTTCTTAGGAGACCTAATCAGAAAAAAATAAAGGGAATCTTGTCTCACGACAGGGTTCCCTTTTTATATCTACAATTTTAACAAAAAACCTCAAACCAATCATGGTTGACAGCTAAACCAACCATGTTCTATTCTTTTATTTTTCGCCCGCATCATAATTCACGAGCCCATCCTCCGTGCCGTGCAAAGCACCTTGGAAATCATCCCAACTCTGGAATCCGGCGAGCAGCGCCAGCTTGTCCAAAGTCTGGCGGGAAGGCTTCTCCTTCCCTTTCAAAACATCCCACATTTTGTGGAAAACATGTGCCTTGCCAACCTTCTTTTCTATGTGTTCAGCAAGGACTTTCAAATCCTGTTTCATAACAATCCTCTCATATTTACTAACTGGGAGCAAAAGTACAGAAAAAGAATGAAACAGAGTTCATTTTTCCCGACTTTTTTATGTTTTGGGATAAAAAAAATGCTTTATATCATAAAAATGCTGTTTTTTAGGGCTTTTTACGAAACAGAAGTCCAATATCTCAATCATTTTTTGTAACTTTGCGCCAAATTCCAAAATACATTTCTTAGAAGATGAAAGAATTAGCACTTAAGTACGGATGTAATCCAAATCAGAAACCTTCTCGCATCTATATGGATGACGGAAGGGAACTTCCTATCGAAGTGATCAACGGCCGTCCTGGCTACATCAACTTCCTGGATGCCTTCAATTCCTGGCAATTGGTCAAGGAACTCAAGGCTGCTACAGGAATGCCTGCTGCCGCTAGTTTCAAACACGTTTCTCCTGCCGGTGCAGCTATCGGCTTGCCTCTGAGCGACACATTGAAGAAGATTTACTTCGTTGATGATGTCAACTTTGAGCTTTCTCCATTGGCTTGTGCCTATGCTCGTGCCCGTGGTGCTGACCGCATGTGCTCTTATGGCGACTTTGTTGCGCTGAGCGATGTATGCGACGAGGCTACAGCCCTCCTCATCAAACGTGAGGTAAGCGATGGTGTCATTGCTCCAGGCTATACCCCTGAAGCTATCGAGGTTCTGAAGGAGAAGCGCAAGGGTACCTACTGCGTTATCAAGATTGATCCTGACTATGTGCCAGCTCCTATCGAGCGCAAGCAGGTGTTCGGTGTTACCTTCGAACAGGGACGCAACGAGGTGAAGCTTGATGATCCTGCTCTCTTCGAGGATGTTCCTACCAAGAACAAGACTTTCACTCCTGAGGCTAAGCGCGATCTGATTATCTCGCTCATCACCCTGAAGTATACTCAGAGTAACTCTGTATGCTACGTAAAGGATGGTCAGGCTATCGGTATCGGTGCCGGTCAGCAAAGCCGTATCCACTGTACCCGTCTGGCTGGTTCTAAGGCTGATGAGTGGTGGTTGCGCCAGTGTCCTAAGGTGATGAACCTGCCTTTCAAGGAGAAGATCCGTCGTGCCGACCGCGACAATACCATCAATGTCTATATCTCTGATGAGTGGGAAGATGTATTGCAGGACGGCGTTTGGGAGCAGTTCTTTACAGAGAAGCCTGAGCCATTGACCCGCGAGGAGAAGAAGGCTTGGATTGCACAGAACAAGGGTGTATCTGTAGGTAGTGATGCTTTCTTCCCATTCGGCGACAATATTGAGCGTGCTCATAAGAGTGGTGTTGAATACATAGCAGAAGCAGGCGGTAGTATCCGTGACGATCATGTTATTGATACCTGCGACAAGTACGGCATCGCTATGGCGTTTACTCACGTTCGCCTCTTCCATCACTAATTTAAGTGAAGAGTGAAGAACGAAGAGTGAAGAATTCAACGGCTTTACTTATCATAAAGTTCAAAGTTCAAAATTCAAAGTTCAAAGTATATGAGTGACATTGACGATATTATCATGGGCGGTATGGTCTTCAAAGGCGGCGGTGGTGGTCCTAAGAAGGATGACGACGACAAGGTGAAGACCAAAGCCAAGAAGAAAAAGTACATAACGGGTGCTCACGGTAGTGGCTCTGCCCGTCAGAAGGCAAAGTATCGCCAGCAGAGAGCCAATCGTAAATCCCAGAAGAAGAAATAATACTTCTCTATCATAAATACATGTTTCGCCCGTGTGCTGTCTGATAACAGCGCACGGGCGAACTGTTTTCTGATAGCGGGAGCCATGAATAGAGTACTGGCAAGCGAAAGACAGCATACTGGTATAAGTAAGACAGCCCACTAGCAAGCGTATTGCCAGTGGGCTGTTCTTCTTAAACAGTCATCAAATTCCAAAGGAAAAGCGGTAGAAGTAACGGACATCGAAAAACTCTTCACTCTTCACCTTTTCTTCGGGAACCCCTGTGTTTATCGGGGTTTCGAGGGGTGAAGAGTTACTTCTTACTCTTCACCCACTCTTCACCACTCTTCACCCGGACAGCCTCAAGCAAGATTGCGTTTCTCCCGCCGGTTCTTTTAGCGTTTTGCAAATCCGCCGAAACAGAAACTGATTGGAGCCGAAACGGCTAGGGTGAAGAGTGGTGAAGAGTGGGTGAAGAGTGTCCAAACACTCTTCACCCCTCGAAATGCCGATAAACACTAGGGTTTCCGGCCGAAAGGTGAAGAGTGAAGAGTAAAACGGCTATCGGTTCTTTACACTCTTAACGCCCCTGCCCTTCGTTAGATGAAGGGTTACAGGCTTCAATTGATGCTTGCCGTGGTCATAAATGATGGCTGGGTCCAGTCGTCTACCGCCAAAACTAACCTCGAAATGGAGGTGCTCTGTGGTAGCCCTACCGGTGCGGCCCGTCAAACCGATTACCTGACCAGCCTTTACCTTATCGCCCTTCTTCACCTTGTTCCTACTCTGATGGCTGTAGAGCGTCTCGAAACCATAAGCATGCTTGATACGGATGCAGTTGCCGTAACCATAGAAGGGTCCTGATGCAACGACCGTACCGTCAAATGCTGCCACAATCTCATCATTCGGGCGCGTCTTGAGATCCACACCCGAATGGCGGCGCTTGCCACCATAAGGACTGATTACCTTGGCACCCGGCAAAGGATAAGCCCAGGCTGTCTTTTCTATCTTTTCCAAATCAAGTTCGAAAGTATTGGTAATGGTAAACGGATCATGAACCTCATCAGGGTCGAGCGTCATTCCATCTCCTATTCCACCCTTTTTCTTGCCAGATGCCTCCTTGCCAGCCTCAGCATTTCTTCCTACAGAAGAATCCTTGCCGCCGATAACCGAAACGATGACACGGGCACCCTGCTTGCGGAACTGCACCGTCTGGCGGCGCAACTTATGCGATTTCAGTTCTACGAAAGTTTCCGGATTCAACCTACCGCCATTCACCATAATAGAGAAATCGCAATAAGTTTCACCCTCCTTAGAGCCTACAATGGCAATCGTCTGTCCGGCATCCACATGCTGTCCCACCTTAACCAGGTTCTCAGCATTGTTGGCATAAACGGTTTCCAGACCGCAATCGTGGCGCACCACGATGACATTACCCATTGATTCCGACTTTCTGGAAAGTCGCACATAACCTTCGAGCATCGCCTTGACAGCATCGCCTTTCGAGGTAGAGATACGCAACACATTATTGTTCAGAAGGGTTGCTTTGCCCACAGGAAGCGGGAAGGAATATTCCTTAGCACGGAATATCTCAAAGTCTACATTAAATGCCTGACTCTGGGCAAAGAGACCGGGTGTTGCAATACTCACCTGCTGCTGTTCGGCTGCCGTGAATACATTTTTAGCGGGCATAAAGCTGCTCAGCGAGAACACCATGAGTCCTGCCACAGCCAATAACCGCAATCCTTTTTTCATTCTTTTCATTATTTACTTTTTCTATCTGATTTTCAAAATATTCTATAAACTATTAACTATTAACTGAAAAACATCCATTTCTCCCTCTCCGTTCTTACAGAAAAGGAAAAATGGATGTTATCTTGAAAACTATCTGATACTTACCTGCTACCAGGCTTTTACTTCAACAAGATGCCTGTATAGATTCTGCCACTCTCGATACCCAGCTTTCTGGCAGAGAAGTACTCATCGCTGTGGACAAAGGTACAGATGCCACAATCCTGGATATTCTCTTCGGCCACTCCACAATGCAGAAGAATCTGTTTGTTGCAGAGCGGAAGATTGAGATGCCATTTCAGCGGCTGCACGATATTACCCTCAGCAGCCAGGCGCTCACGCTCAGCAGGATCAACCGAGAAGGCGGCATTAGGACGCTGCTCGGCAATCTCTTCCATAGGGAAAGCTGCCTGCTCGAACGCCTCGTAAACTTCATCGCCCACCTCGAAATGGTCAAGCGAAATGCCCGGACCTATCACCGCCTTCAACTTCTTCGGGTCGGTAAGATAGGTAAACGCCATCTCCTGAATGGTTTTATGCACGATGCGAGCCAGCGTACCACGCCAGCCGGCATGGATGGCAGCCACAGCATGATGCTCCTCATCATAAAGAAGCACAGGGATACAATCGGCAGTAGAAACACCGATACATACACCTTTCTGGTCAGTCATCACGGCATCAACACCTTCGAGCACCATCTTGCGGATATTCTCAGGCATGGTGAGAAACTCGCCGGCAATATTGCGCACCTCTACTCCATGCACCTGATGGGGCATGATGATATGGTCGGTAGTGACACCGAGCTCAGCAGCCAGACGCTTGCGGTTCTCTGCAACATGCTCGGCAAAATCGCCGCAATATTCGTTGATATTAAATTCACCATAGTTGCCCTGACTTACTCCTCCCTTGCGGGTAGTAGAGAAAGCCATGACACCAGCGGCTATATTATATTCCTTTATCATTTAATGTTAAGTGTTAAATTAAGCTTACGCTCACGAAACAAATGAATTTTTCACTCTTCGTTCTTCACTCTTCACTTAAATCTACTCATATTCGAAATCATCGAGGTCGTCAACATCCTCGATTTCATCCTCATCAATATATTCTACTACATCCTCGCCCTCTGCAGCCAGTTCCTGCTGGAAGCGAGACATATCCTTGTCACGGTGAACAAGCGTATCTTCGGCAGTAATCTCCTGAAGCTTGTTGCTCTCAGAATTGAGTTCCTTCCAGAGCACATCCTTCAGTTCCTGGATACCCTGTCCGGTAACAGACGAGATGAAGACCACCGGAAGATCGGTAGGCAAGGTTTCCTTGAGCATTTCAATCAGTTCTTCGTCGAGCAGATCGCACTTGGTGATAGCCAGCACGCGATGCTTGTCGAGCATCTCAGGATTAAAGTTCTCCAGTTCGCCCAGCAATACTTCATATTCTTTCTTGATGTCGTCAGTATCGCCCGGAACCATGAAGAGCAGCAGAGAGTTGCGCTCAATATGGCGGAGGAATCGCAAGCCCAAACCTTTTCCTTCGCTCGCACCCTCGATGATGCCAGGAATATCAGCCATGACAAAACTCTGGTGATCGCGATAATCTACGATACCCAGCGATGGTTCGAGCGTAGTAAACGGATAGTTTGCAATCTTAGGACGGGCACTTGATACGGCACTCAGCAAAGTTGACTTACCGGCATTAGGGAAACCTACCAGACCTACATCGGCAAGGAGCTTGAGCTCCATGATGATGGTCATCTCCTGCATAGGTTCGCCCGGCTGTGCATAGCGAGGAGCCTGGTTGGTAGAAGTGCGGAACTGGAAGTTGCCCAATCCGCCACGACCGCCCTTGAGGAGCAGAACTTCCTGCCCGTCATAAGCCACATCGCATACAAACTTGCCTGTTTCGGCATTATATACCACGGTACCACAAGGCACATCGATATAAATATCCTTGCCATCGGTTCCATGACACTTATCACGGCCACCATTTCCACCATGCTCGGCAAAGAAGTGGCGCTGATACTTGAGGTGCAGCAACGTCCAGTAGTTATGGTTGCCGCGGAGATAGATGCTTCCTCCACGTCCGCCGTCGCCACCGTCAGGACCGCCGTTAGGCTGGTACTTTACGTGGCGCAGGTGCATGGAGCCCTTGCCACCCTTACCAGAGCGGCATTGTATCTTTACGTAGTCTACGAAATTGGATTCAGCCATTTTTATATTGTAATGTTAAATGTTAAATGTTAAGTGTTAAATTATCCCGAAAGGAATATTCCGTGTCAACATCAGGCTAGGTTTTCCCCGAAAGGCGTACGCCCAACTTAACATTTAACATTTAACACTTAACATTATATCAATTAGAGATTGTCGATTACATTGCAAACACGTGCGAAGATCTCATCTACAGTACCGAGACCCTCAATGTGGTGATGAATGCCTTCCTTCTCATACCAGTCGATGAGCGGAGCAGTCTGTGTATGATAAACATTGAGACGCTTCTTGATAGTCTCCTCGTTATCATCAGAACGGCCGCTTTCCTTACCGCGGTTAATCAGGCGAGCCATCAGCTCATCCTCAGGAACAGCCAACTCAATCATCGCAGCAATCTTATGACCACGCTCAGAAAGCATCTTCTTCAGAGCCTCAGCCTGTGGAGTGGTACGTGGGAAACCGTCGAAGATTACACCAGCGTGATCCTTACCGAAGCTATCGTATACACTTGCGAGGATGTCAATCATCAACTCGTCTGGAATCAACTGACCATTGTCGATATAACCCTTAGCTGTCTTACCAAGTTCTGTACCGTTCTTGATTTCGTTACGAAGTACGTCACCTGTAGAAATGTGACCGAGACCATACTTCTCGATCATCTTGTCACTCTGTGTGCCTTTACCTGCACCTGGAGCGCCGAAAATTACGATATTTTTCATTTTTACCTTAATATATATATAAAATATTTATGTTGTGTCAGAAACCTAGTTTATACTGTTAAACCATTGCTTTCCTTTGGGAGTCATAACAAATAACAAGAATACTATAGCAGGGATTCCTACCATAGCCAAAATAATGTATGTACCCAAAAAAGGAATATCTAAAAGGCAATTAAATGCCATCAAACTTAAATTTTCCATTATTTTTTCTTTTTATCGTTATCTTTTTTATTCTTCCTAATATAAATACCTGCTATAAACAATATAATTGCTATTAATCCGCTGATAACATACAATATCCAACGAACATCATTGAGATCCTGCATCATCGAAGTAACAAATACAGCAGTCAAGAAGTACTTGGAGACATCCAAGCAATAATCACTATTTTTCTCCCACATGCTTCACCCCCTATTCTTCTACAATGGTGTAGATGTCGCGGAGGTTTCTGCCTTCTTGGTCATAATCCAATCCATATCCCACGATGAAATCGTTAGGGATTTCCATGACGGTATAGTTGATATCCAGGTCAACCTTCAGATTGCCCGGTTTTACGAGGAGCGAACAAATTTCGATGCTGGCAGGATTTTTATTCTTCAGTTCATCTATCATGTGAACCATGGTGAAGCCTGAGTCTACGATGTCTTCTATGATAATCACATCGCGGCCTTCCAAATCCTGGTTGATACCCATAAGAGTCTTCATACTGCCTGTAGAGCTTGTACCTTCGTAAGAAGCATACTTCACAAAAGATATTTCGCTAGGTATCGTAATCATTCGCATCAAATCGGCGGCGAAGATAAACGCACCATTCAACACTGCCAGAAAGACAGGTTTCTTGCCTGCATAATCCTGGTTGATACGATCGGCCACGACCTGTACTTTCTTCAGAATCTCAGCCTCAGGAATCGATGTCTTGAAGCTCTTATCCTTGATCTTTACTATGCTCATAGTCTGTTCTATAATAATATTTTCTGCAAAATTACGAAAAAAACATGAAACTTCGTGCTTTCATCAACTATTTTTTGTACTTTTGCATGAAAATAACCGTTTATCTGCATGAGTTGACAAATTATCACGACAGTTCGCGCAGATAATACTAAGATTATCAGATAATATGAAGATTTTCACAAGCACTCAGATTCATGAGTTGGATAAATACACCATTGAGCACGAACCTATCAGTTCGCTCAACCTGATGGAACGTGCAGCCAAAGCGCTGACACGCGCCATAGAAGAGGAATGGTCTAACCGCACTCCAGTGGTTGTTTTCGCTGGTCCGGGAAATAACGGCGGCGATGCGCTTGCTGTGGCGAGAATGCTCAGCGAGGATGGATATGATGTAAGTGTATACCTCTTTAATGTACAGAACAAACTGTCGGCAGACTGTCTTGCCAACAAGAAGTGTCTGCTGGATGCAAAGAGAGTGAAATTTACTGAGATTATCACTAACCTGGACCCTCCTAAGCTCAATGCAGAAACGCTGGTGGTAGACGGACTCTTTGGTAGCGGCCTCAACAAACCATTGGCTGGCGGATTCGCCGCGATGGTGAAATATATCAACCAGAGTCCTGCCAAGGTAGTAAGCATCGATATCCCTTCGGGACTGATGACCGAGGACAATTCCTATAATATCCATGCCAACATCATCCGTGCCAGTCTGACCCTTACCCTGCAGCAGAAGAAACTGTCGATGCTGATGGCGGATAACCAGCCGTACCTGGGCAGACTGCGCGTTCTCGACATCCGACTTTCCCAGGAATTCATCCAGAACACGGAGTGCCGGTGCCGCATACTCGAAGAGAACGACATCCGTCCACTCCTGAAATCGCGCAGCGACTTTGCCCATAAAGGCAGCATGGGTAATGCGCTGCTCATAGCGGGAAGTTACGGCATGAGCGGCGCTTCGGTATTAGCCACCAAGGCTTGTCTGAGAACCGGTGCGGGCAAGGTTACAGCCCATACCCCAAAACGGAATTATGAAATCATGCAGATTTCGGTACCTGAAGCGGTAGTGCAGATGGATGCAGAAGAAACCATATTCAGCGAACCGGTAGATACAGAGATGTTCGATGCGCTGGGCGTAGGTCCTGGATTGGGACAGAACGAGACAACAGCCATCGCCCTCATCGCCCAACTGCGCCGTGCTACCTGTCCGCTCGTCATTGATGCCGATGCGCTCAATATTCTTTCCAGCCACAGGGCGTGGATGCAGCAGTTGCCAAAGAATATCATCATGACACCTCATCCGAAGGAGTTCGACCGGCTTGCCGGCAATGCGAGCAGCAGCTGTACCGAAAGACTGATGAAGGCAAGCGAACTGGCTGAACGACTCCAGGCATACATTATATTAAAAGGACATTATTCTGCACTCTGCCACCCTGACGGAAAGATTGACTTCTGCAGTACGGGCAATAGCGGTATGGCTACAGCAGGCAGCGGTGATGTGCTGACAGGTATCATCACCGGCCTTCTGGCAAGAGGATACAAACAGGAAGATGCCTGTCGCCTGGGTATGCATCTTCATGGTCTGGCTGGCGATCTTGCCGCTAAAGATTTGGGCAAAGAGAGCCTCATCGCCAGCGACATCATCCAATATATTCCGAAAGCATTTCTCAGATTGGAAGAATAATGATCAACTGAACTTTCGCATATCAGGAAGTTAAAGGAGTTAAGGAAGTTAAGGAGTTAAGACGTATGTCTTGCTGCTTAAAAACTACGCCAAAAAGACTGTTGTCTTAACTCCTCAGCGACCGTAGGGAGCGATAACTCCTTTAACTCCTTTAACTTCTGAACTTGAATTATCAGGGAATAAGAATATCCATAAAAGTCAGGAGTTCTCGGCTTCTGACTTTTTTACTTGTTTCTGCGCATCATAGAACCTTACTTCCAAGGTTCTCCTCAAATCATCGCGACGGTCCATATTCAACTTTTTGCGAATATGGCAACGCTGGCTGGTGATATTTGATTCACTCTTATTGAGTTTTGCACAAATTTCCTTTAAAGTACGCCCCTGAAGAATCAGCTTGCATATTTCCTTTTCGCTGAATGTAAGCCCATCACAAACCTGATCCCATGCCATTCTATTCAATTCTTCATTAAACAGATGTTCAGAAGCATGGGTAATAATCTTCTGCCGGACATCAGGAGTCAGACGCTTCATCAGGCTTTCTGCTGCTTCCGGTTCATTATCCTTCAAATCGGCAAGCATATTCAACGCCTTGTTTTCAACCCGAGCCATCCGTTTCGGCTGGCGCAATCCCTTGGTTACAATACTCATATTATATACTGCCACATAAACCAGCATCATGAAACCCAGGAAAACAGTCTTCAGACTGAACAGAGCTGGCATAAGCGGAATGCTGAACAGGTATATCAGCAACATCGGTATCATACCTACCGTAATGATGGTACAAGTCTTATACAAAGCTTGGCTTAACGCTGTAATAGCCAGGATAAAGACGACAAACAGGTTGCAGACAACGCTCAAATTATCATCAGCCAAACCGAAATTGATGCAAAATACGCTATCAAGAGCCAGTTTGGCGAACATCAGAAAGTAAAGAGAAGAGATACCCTTCACGAAAGCTATTTTCCGTTTCCAAATCAGGAACTGCAGGATGCAGAACACGAATGTATGCAAACAGCAAAGGCTTAAGCCATAAGATTCTTTCATCACCAGAAAGAGCATAATATGATAAGGTATGATGATCAGCTCGCTTATCGTCAGAAGTAGAAAGGCGATAATGCGTCGGCGGTCTACCACACCACAATATAGAGGGCATAAATGATGCTCTACCCTCACAATCAGGTTTACCATGTCATTCTTCAGTTTCATTTCGTTTTGGTAATTTTCTTAAATCTTACTTATACTTTCGTAAGTCAAACGGCTCTTTTTCTAGGAAATTGCCATTTTTTAGGGACTTATTGATTTCGGCTGCAAAATTACAAATTATATCAGAAAAACTTGTTCAAATATCAGAAAATCGTACAACTTTAACGATTTTAAGCATAAATCAGCGTACTATTTTTATATTAAAAACCTTGCCACTTTCAATTTAATTTTGTAATTTTGCACCTGTTAGTAATATCATTAATTCCAATATAAAGATGATGGCAAGATTCATATTCCTCAGTTTCTTCATGCTGGTTGGAGCCTTAGTCCCAACCAAGGCTCAGAACAGTTTCCCATACCCTGCTCTGCCAGACAGTCTGCGAAGCGTAGAGCAACGTGCTGCATACCTGAGCGAGCACTATTGGGACAACTTCAACTTTTCCGACACCCTGGAACTGGCAAACAAGGAGATGGCAGAACAGGGCTTTGTCAACTTCATCGATATTCTGGCACGTTTCGACCAGGAAATAGCCCAGAAGGGGATTACAGCCTTTACAGCCAAAGCTTACCAGCAGAAAACATCCAAAGAGAAGTTTGAAAGCCTCATCGAGCATTATTATGAGAACCCTGAGTCGCCCATGCGCAACGACAGGGTATATGCCCTATTTCTGGAAGACATGGCTAAATCGCCATACTTCGATGAAACCGAGAAAGAAAGAATAGAATTTAATCTGAAACAGGCAAGAAAAAACTTGCCTGGCACACAGGCTATCAATATCAGTTTTATGCTGGAAGACAGCAAGCCTCATCAGTTGAGCGATTACCGCGAAAAGAAGGTTATCTTATATTTCTACGATCCAGACTGCGAGAACTGCCACAAGATATCAGCATGGCTCGACAAACAGACAATACCAGCCGGCATCAGTCTGCTCCGCATCGTTGCAGATAACCGATTGAGCACGATTTACGGGTTCAAAGCCATGCCAACCATTTACCTTTTGGATAAAGAGAATAAGGTGATATTAAAAGACTGTACACCAGAACAACTCATGGAAACGCTAAGGGGAAATGAAAACAACAGATAGTATAATCGCGAAAAAAAGATAAAACAAAAGCGGGAACCCTTTCGGATTCCCGCTCATATCTTGTGTTGTAAAATCTCGAAGATTAGTCAAGGTTAGCCAACTTGTTGTCAGAATGAAGAACATCCTTGATCTTGTGGCTATAGAGGTCAACCATGTACTCACGAGCCTTACCGCAGTACTGACGTGGGTCGAAGTACTCTGGGTGAAGAGCCAATGTCTCACGAACACCTGCTGTGAAAGCAAGACGAGAGTCAGAGTCGATGTTGATCTTGCAAACAGCGCTCTCAGAAGCCTTAGTCAACTGCTCCTCTGGGATACCAACTGCATCTGGCAACTTACCACCGAACTTGTTGATGATATCAACATACTCCTGAGGAACTGAAGAAGAACCGTGGAGAACGATAGGGAAACCAGGAAGCTGCTCCTCAACTGCTGCCAATACGTCGAATGCCAATGGAGGAGGAACGAGGTGACCAGTCTTAGGGTCACGTGTGCACTGCTCTGGCTTGAACTTGTAAGCACCGTGAGAAGTACCGATAGAGATAGCCAATGAATCAACACCTGTACGTGTAGCGAAATCAACAACCTCCTCAGGCTTTGTATAGTGAGACTCCTCAGCTACTACGTCATCCTCAACACCAGCGAGGACACCGAGCTCACCCTCTACAGTTACACCGAACTGATGAGCGTAATCAACAACCTTCTTTGTCAATGCAATGTTCTCCTCGTATGGAAGTGCAGAACCATCGATCATTACAGAAGAGAAACCGAAATCTACACAGTCTTTACATGTCTCGAAGCTATCACCGTGATCGAGGTGAAGAACGATCTCAGGATGGTTGCAACCCAACTCCTTTGCATACTCTACAGCACCCTCTGCCATGTAGCGGAGCAATGTAGGGTTAGCATACTTACGAGCACCCTTAGATACCTGAAGGATAACTGGTGACTTCAAGTTTGAAGAAGCCTGGATGATAGCCTGGAGCTGCTCCAAGTTATTGAAGTTGAAAGCAGGAACGGCCCAACCGCCCTTGATAGCTCTTGCGAACATGTCCTTAGTGTTCACAAGACCGATTTTCTTGTAATCTACTGCCATAATTTTACTTAATTTATTGTTTAATGAAACATTCTTTTTTTTCTTATATATAATAAGGTGTAGAACTTATGAGGCTCTTTCCTTACCGAGTGCAAATTTACCTTTTTCTTTTGAGACAACAAAATGATAATTCGATTTTTCGTGTTGCAATCGAGTTAAAAAAGTTAATTCCGCACCAATACCCTACAAAACACAAAGCTTTTGCTAAACGCAGTTAGCAATTTAACATCTTTATATTTACATCTTTCTGTCCAACCGCCAGTTACTTCTTGGCAAGTTTATATTCCCGAGCCGCATAAGCCAGAACGATGACAAATCCTATGAGCGGTACCAGGAAAGGAAGTGTGAAATGAGTACGGTCGGCGATGAGTCCCATCAACAGAAAACCGCAACCTCCTATTGGCGTCATCATCAGAAGTGAAGAGGCAGTCTTGGTAAGGTTGCCCAAACCCGTGAGGGCGATACTGAAGATGGTAGGGAACATGATGGCCTCGAACATATAGTTGCAAAGCAGGGCTACCAGCGATAGCTTACCCAGATTTGACAGGACTAAAAGTATACAGACAACACACCCCACAGCGCAGATCAGCAACATCGTTGTTGCCTTGATTCGGCGCATAATCCAGGAACCGAGGAATCTGCCTACCATAAAGAATGCCAGCGCACAAGTCAGGGCTACGGAAGCCGTGCGGTCGTCCATCCATTTCATGCCCGTAACGAAATTGATGAAGTAGGAATTGATTGAAATCTCTGCCACTTCATAGCTCAGCAAAGCCAGAAGTCCAAACACGAACATCTTGTGATGAGAAAAGAGTTTGCTGATATTAGAACCGGCTGCCTCATCTTCTGCTGTTGCCACATGACTGATTTCCGGTAAATCTACACGTGAGAAGACCAGAGCTATCACTAGCACCAGAATACCCAAAATGGTATAAGGCACCACCACATTGCCGCCCTCTTCGGTATGGTTGAAAAGGAACTGACCGATGCAAAGTGTGGCGAAAATGCCACCCAGTCCATTAAACGACTGCGATAAGTTCAGTCGGCTGGTAGCTGTTTCCTTGGCACCCAGTTCGGTAACATAGGGATTGGCGGCAGTTTCCAGAAACACCAAACCGCACCCGATAATGAAAAGGCAGAGCAGGAATGCAGAGAAACTGCCCACCGCAGCACCCGGGATAAAGAGCAAAGCGCCAATACCAAAAAGGAGCAGACCGAAGACTACGCCACGGCGATAACCATACCGGTTGATAAAGAAGCCAGCAGGTATTGCCATCAGGAAATAACCCAGATAGGTAGTAACCTGAATAAGGGCGGAATGAGTAATACTGATGTGCAGAGCATTCTGGAAGTGCTTGTTGAGTACATCCAGAATGGCACGAGCGAAGCCCCACAAAAAGAAGAGCGACGTAATGAGAATGAACGGGACAAGATATTTCCTGTCGGTTGTCTGATTTGTATCTGTCTGTTGTTCTGTTAACATATTCATAAGGCATTCATTTTAGCTGGGAACAAAGGTAAGGCTTTTCGATGGAAATTCCAAACTTTCCCAGGATTATTTGTTGTTTATATCAAATAAAATTGTCTTTACTATCAGATGAAATCTCCGTTCATCGACGTTGAACGGCGGTTCAACGTCGATGAATGGCGGTTCAACGTCGATGAACGGACATTCAACGTCGATGAACGAAGATTTTATCCTACTGTAAATACATCTTTAACTAGAAATAGAACGTTTCTGATGGCTATTCAGAAACAACTCTTCCCGTCATTCCTTCGGAATCAAGACGGCTCCTTCCTGCTTCTTACCATCCATCAGAATTCTCATCGGGTGCTCAAAGCGCACATGACGGACATATTGCGTCTCCTCGACAGCCGGCATTGCATCCAGGATTTCCTTATTTACAAAGCCGCCTTCACCGGTATTTGTATCTACCGTAAAGTATCCCACGCCAAAAGAGGTGAGGTTCTGGAAGAAGTGAGTACCCTGACTAGGATCGATATTGTAATTCTTCAGAGCCACCTCTACGATAACCCGGGCTGCGCTGATATGCGGCCACTTCACAGGTACACCCAGATAATGGTCGCTGGAACCCCAACGGCCAGGACCTATCAGCACATAGTTCTTGCCGTCAGCAAGGAACTTGCGGTTGATTCGTTCTATATCATCGGCTACATAAAAATTATTCATCGCAGAGAAGTGGTCATCATACTTCACATAAACCACATCAACCACATCTTCGCTGATTCCATGACCCAGCGAATTGTGCGAACGCAACAGGCAGTCGGAATCAGGGATAGCCTTCACATCTTCATCAAGCATCTCCTTGGCATCGACGATAGGACGAATCTGAAGAAGATAGAATTCGCAGTTCCTGTCATTGTTGATATTGCAGGCAAACTCTATCTCCACTGGTCTGCGCATAGCCCCTGCTCCATATTTCATCGACATCTGCAGTATCTCTGGCAAAGGCACTACTCCATGCTGGAGCACACTTGAGAAGGTTATCAGTTTGCGGCCATTCTCATAGACTCCATCATTGATGACCTGATCGTACGGATCGAAAGTAGATGCGATATAGGTAAGGCTCTGGTCTTCTACGGCATCCTTCACCCGGAGTTTAAGAATATTAAAGCCATCATCCACCTTGAAATCATTGCCCACATGCTTCATATCCAGCGCATAGAACTGGGTCTGGGTGTCGCGCAGAGCCAGCTCGGTTTCCGATGTCTGGAGCACCTGATTCGGATGGTAAGGACAAACACGAAGGGTCTGACCTCCATCTACGATATATTTACCCAAGCCCAAGGCTAGACTGGCTATACCCTCTTCAGCCTCTTCATCACCTATCGGATAATAATTGAGCGAACGGAGCACACCGCTCATGGTAGGATAAAACCTTGTACCATAGTCTTTGCCCACAACCTGCTGCAAGATAACAGCCATCTTTTCCTGATCGATGACATTGCTCGTTGCGGTCATGTAAGCCTTCGAGTCGCGATAGAACACAGAAGCATAGACACCCTTGATGGCACAGGCCAGCATCTGCAGCATCTGATACTTATCTTCCAGATACGGAATCATATAGGTAGAATAGATACCGGCAAACGGCTGATAGTGGGCATCTTCGAGCAGCGAACTTGAACGGATTGCGATAGGACTCCTGGTTGCCTCAAAGAAGGTGAAGAAGTCGGCTATCAGCGAATCGGGCAGCTGGGCATGCAGGAAGTGCTTCAGAATCTCATCGTCGCTAGCATCACTCAAAGCTATCGGATAGAGATTGTTGCTCATCATGAACTCGTCGAAGATATCGGTACAGAGCACCACGGTCTTCGGAATCTGCACGGTGGCATTCTCATACTGGTTGAACTCAGGGTGACGCTTGATGACATTGTCCAAGAATGCAAGACCTCTACCCTTTCCGCCCAGGGAGCCTTCTCCGATACGGGCAAAGTGGGCATACTTGTCAAACTTCATGCGGTCGAAAACAGCCACTACACCGATGTTTTTCATGTGACGATACTGCACGATGGCATCGAAGATAATCTGTCGGTGAGCATCTACATCCTGTAATTTTTCCCAGGTAACATGCTTCAGGAAAGCTGATACAGGGAAGATGGCACGAGCACAAAGCCAACGGCTCATATGGTTGCGGCTGATATGATAGAGCATGGAATCGTTAGGAATATTGAAGATGTTATCCTGCAATTCCTTCAAACTATGAATGCGCATAATCTCCTCATGAGTCTTAGGATCACGGAATATGAAATCGCCAAAGCCCATGTGCTCTTCCATCAGACGGCGAAGATCTACGCTCATCTTCTTCGAGTTCTTGTCAACAAAGCGGAAACCTTCTGCCTCTGCCTTCGCACGGTTCTCACTTTCAGAACTTTCTATGATAAGCGGAACGAAAGGATCGTTCTCCCTGATATAACGGAAGAGTTGCAAACCTGCATCTGGACATTTCTCGCGACCGAAAGTATCCGTACGATGCTTAGGCTTCTCGTCAGGCATCACCTCATTACCAAAAGCTTTGGCAGCACTCTTTAACGGGAAACGTGCATCGCTGATTACACCCAACGTGTTATCAGAATACTTATCATACAGTTTCTGGGCTTCCTCGTAAGTACGAGCCAAGACCACCTTAGGACGGCCACGCATACGCATGGTAGCCGCATGCCGGTTCAGAGCCTCCTGAGAAAAGTTCTTGCTCTGCTCCAATATGTAATTATAGAGATTAGGCAATATAGAACTATAGAAACGGATAGAATCTTCTACCAGCAGAATCATCTGCACGCCTGCTTCCTGTATGTCATGTTCAAGATTCATCTTATCCTCTATCAGCTTGATGATAGAAAGAATAAGATTGGTGTTGCCAAGCCAGCAGAAGACATAATCGAAGATACTCAAGTCTTCATTCTGCATACGCTTGGTAATGCCATGAGAGAAAGGCGTAAGAACAACACAATGGATATTGGGAAACTTACCCTTGATGTCGCGCGCTACGTCGAAGGCATCATTATCAGCATTGCCAGGCATGCAAATCACCAGATCTATGACGGTAGAACGCAGCACGGCAGCAGCCTCTTCGGTAGTAGAAACTTGAGTAAAGGTTGGCGGATAGCGGAGACCCAGCTCCATATATTCATTATATATCTTCTCTTCGATACGTCCATCATCTTCAAGCATGAACGCATCGTAAGGATTGGCTACAATCAGTACATTGTAGATACGGCGCATCATCAGATTCACAAACGATACGTCTTTCAAGTAGAATTTATTCCACTCCTGAGGTATATTATTTTCCATAAATGAAGTTAAAGTTTGTGCAAAGATACTGATTTTCTGAGATTTACTTGCATCTTTCAACATTTTTTTTTATATTTGTGCCATAAAATATGAAGATATGGTTACAAAATCTTTCATCACAGCCATCTTGGCTATATTCAGCCTGGTTCCATGCTACGGACAAAAGCACCAGCACGGCAAGGCATCATATTACTCTAAAAGAGCAACAGGTGCCCGTTCTGCAAGCGGCCAGAGAATACATCATGACAGTTTAACATGCGCACATCGGTTTTATCCCTTCGGAACGCACCTCAAGGTTACAAACCTTAGCAATGGCAAGAGTACTATCGTAAAAGTCATCGACAGAGGGCCGTTTGGAAGAGGTAGAATCATTGACCTATCATGGAAGGCTGCAAAAGAAATTGGTATGATTGCACAAGGCGTAGCTTCTGTAAAAGTTGAAATGGTGGAAAACCCGATTCCTTACAAGCCAGAGGACACAAAATTGCCTAAGGTTGATTTCGAAGTGGCTGAAACTGTATATGAATTTCCAAACAAGTGGGGAACCACTGACAGGAATAAGGAAAATCATCACAGCAGTAAAAAAGAAACAAATAAAATTACTTCAAAGGTAATAAATAAAACAGAGCACCATAAAAGCAAAGAGGTAACCAAGGCTGAATTTAAAAAGCACAATACAGATAAAGCAAAAGGTAAAGGCGAGAATCATCATTGATTCTCGCCTTTACCTTTTTATATATAACAGAATCCTAAAATGAGATACTATCACACATTTCATTTTCATACCGGAATGTTATCTGGATTTTGTCGGAATATCAAACTGATTAACCTTAGAAATCGTCTTACCGCCTTGTATAACTGAAACACAGAAACAAGCTGTACCATTCTTCAAACGGTTATCAGCCTTGACCATTGCTGTATATCGAATCACATGGCCAGGAGCAATACTTTCTACATGAACACTTGGAGATATGAAAATATGCTTATTGCCGGTAGTCTCAATAACGGTAGGAACTACATCAAATAAAGTGTGAGGTCCGTTATTTCGGATTTCAAAAATAACCTTAGCTGTTTCATTCCGATTCAAAGTATTGTCCTCATTTGAATCGACAAAACGGGCATTCATTATTTCCAAAGATGAGGAATAAGCATAATTCTGACCAAGTTCTTCGAGTGTAGAACTAGGAATAGTGGCAACAGGCTGCTGAGCACTATAACTTCCGGTATAATCCCTATCATTGAAATCATAAATCCTATCATCACCAGAATTAGTTGAATCAAAGATTTCGTCATTGGAATAAACTGGAGAAGATTGCTGATAAACTCCATCCTGATAAGAGTGATGATCACGGTGTGATCTATCTCGATAAACAGATTCTCGTTGCTGCTGGGACTTCTGGTCAGCCTGACTACCTACTGCCGCTCCAACGGCAGCACCGCCAGCCATGCCAATAATAGTACCCATATCAGACCCCCTAGGACCACCAGACAAGCCACCAATAGCAGAACCAAGAATAGAACCAAATGTGGCACCAGCATAAGCACCACTTCCCGTATAAGTATCGCAGCTACTCAACAGCAAAGAAGAGCAAGCTACAAAAAACATAATCTTTTTCATCTTCATTAAGCTTGAAATTTCTGGTGCAAAGATACAAAGAACTTAAAGAATAAAAACAAAAAAATCCCTAATAATAATTAGGAAAAACCCTAAAAGAGCAAAAAGTTTTGATTAGAGACAAAAAAAGCGCCCTTGTCAAGACAAGGACGCTAAATTTATCTGAGATGATTGAAAATTATTCAGCCTTTGGAGCCTCCTCAGTTGCAGGAGCCTCAGTCTCAGCTACAGGAGCCTCTTCAGCCTTTGTTGCCTTACGACTACGACGAGTTTTCTTAGCAGCAGCCTTCTGAGTCTTAGCCATATTCTCATCAAAGTCAACGAGCTCGATGAAAGCAATCTCTGCTGCATCACCCTGACGGGTACCCAACTTGATTACGCGAGTGTAACCACCTGGACGGTTAGCTACCTTCTCAGCTACCTCACCGAAGAGAGCCTTAACAGCATACTTATTCTGAAGATAACGGAAAACTACACGACGTGAAGTTGTAGTATCGTTCTTAGAACGAGTAATCAATGGCTCAACATACTTCTTAAGAGCCTTTGCCTTTGCGAGGGTCGTAGTGATTCTTTTGTGCTCGCTCATGATAAGTGATGAAGCCATGTTAGCCAACATCGCGTTACGATGAGAAGCAGTACGACCTAAATGGTTGAATTTCTTATTATGTCTCATTTTTTGTTTTTACTTTTTGGACTACGAACCTTTAAGATTCCTTGTCTAATTTATACTTTGAAATATCAGTTCCAAAAGACAGATTCAGACTCTCGAGCAAATCATCAAGCTCTGAGAGCGATTTCTTACCAAAGTTGCGGAACTTCAAGAGGTCAGTCTTGTTAAACTGAACCAAATCACCAAGAGTCTCAACATCAGCTGCCTTCAAGCAGTTGAGAGCACGAACACTAAGATTCATGTCTACGAGACGAGTCTTAAGCAACTGGCGCATATGAAGAACCTCTTCATCAAACTCCTGATTACTCTCCTGATCCTGTGTCTCAAGAGTAATCTTCTCATCAGAGAAGAGCATGAAGTGATAAATAAGAATCTTCGCAGCCTCTTTCAGTGCATCCTTTGGACTAATGGAACCATCAGTTGTAACTTCAAGTACGAGCTTATCATAGTCGGTCTTTTGCTCAACACGATATGGTTCAACAGCGTACTTTACGTTACGAATAGGGGTGTAGATGGAATCGATTGGGAGAACGTTAACGTCAGTGCAGAATTGACGATTCTCATCAGCAGGAACATAACCGCGTCCCTTATTAATAGTCAAATCGATCTGCATCGAAGCTTTGGCATCTAAATGACAAATCACCAAATCAGGGTTTAACACTTCAAATCCAGTCAGATACTTACCGATATCACCTGCTTTGAATTCTGTAGAATTCTCAACGGTGATACTAACTTTCTCATTCTCGAATTCTTCTACTACTTGCTTGAATCGAACTTGTTTGAGATTCAAGATAATGTTAGTAACATCTTCCTTTACACCAGGAACTGAAGAGAACTCATGCTCAACACCCGCAATGCGGATAGTGTTAACAGCATAACCCTCCAATGATGAAAGGAGAATGCGGCGCAAGGCGTTACCAATGGTAACACCGAAGCCAGGCTCCAAAGGACGGAATTCAAACTTTCCGAACTGGTTATCAGCCTCTAACATTACTACTTTATCAGGTTTTTGAAATGCTAATATCGCCATTAATGTAATGATTTATTTAGAGTACAACTCAACGATTAACTGCTCCTTAATATTCTCTGGGATGTCGGCACGCTCTGGCTTGTGTAAGAACTTACCGCTCTTTGAATTATCGTCCCACTCAATCCATGGGTACTTGCTATGATTGAAACCTGCAAGAGCTGCTTCGATAACCTCGAGAGACTTAGACTTCTCACGAACACCAACAACCATACCAGGCTTAACTGCGAATGAAGGGATATTAACTACCTTACCATCAACAACGATGTGCTTGTGACCAACCAATTGACGCGCAGCAGCACGTGTTGGAGCGATACCAAGACGGAATACAACGTTATCAAGACGGCACTCGAGATTCTGAAGAAGAACCTCACCAGTAATACCATCAGCCTTAGCAGCCTTATCAAACATATTACGGAACTGACGCTCTAATACACCATAAGTGTACTTAGCTTTCTGCTTCTCTGCCAACATGACACCGTACTCAGACATCTTACGACGACGGTTGTTGCCATGCTGTCCAGGAGGGAAGTTTCTCTTGGACAAAACTTTGTCAGCGCCGAAGATTGGCTCACCAAAACGACGCGCAATTTTAGATTTCGGACCTATATATCTAGCCATAATATTATATAAATGCTATATTGTTTGTATCTTAATTAATAATGCTAACCTCAAGCGTTATACACGACGACGCTTTGGAGGACGGCAACCATTGTGTGGTAATGGAGTTACGTCAACGATTTCAGTAACCTCGATACCTGCACCGTGAATAGCACGGATAGCAGACTCACGACCATTACCTGGACCCTTAACATAAGCCTTAACCTTACGAAGACCAAGATCAAAAGCGACCTTTGCACAATCCTCAGCAGCCATCTGAGCAGCATAAGGAGTGTTCTTCTTAGAACCACGGAAACCCATCTTACCAGCAGAAGACCAAGAAATGATCTGACCCTCATTGTTAGCAAGAGATACAATAATGTTATTGAATGAGCTATGAACGTGAAGCTGACCGATAGCGTCAACGCGTACATTTCTCTTCTTAGATGTTGCTTTTTGCTTTGCCATAATTAATTTCCTCCTTCAGAATTACTTAGTAGCCTTCTTCTTATTAGCAACAGTCTTCTTCTTACCCTTACGTGTACGAGCATTATTCTTTGTGCTCTGACCGCGAACTGGAAGACCATTACGATGTCTAACTCCACGATAGCAACCAATATCCATCAGTCGCTTAATGTTCATCTGGATCTCTGAACGGAGATCACCTTCAACTTTGAACTCAGCGCCGATAATTTCACGGATCTTAGCTGCCTGGTCATCAGACCACTCGCTAACCTTCAGGTCACGGTTTACACCGGCCTTATCCAATATCTTTGCTGAACTACTTCGACCAATACCGTAGATATAGGTCAATGCGATTTCGCCACGCTTATTCTGGGGCAAATCTACTCCAACAATTCTTATTGCCATTGTTTAAATAAATAATTAAAAAATTAATACCTTTCGTTTAAAGCGGTGCAAAAGTACAACTATTTTTTGAAATAACGGCACTTTTACAATACTTTAACATTAACCCTGACGTAATTTCATCTTAGGGTTCTTCTTGTTGATAACGAACAGACGACCTTTACGACGAACGATCTTACAGTCAGCTGAACGTTTCTTTAATGATGCTCTTGTCTTCATAACCTTATATATGATTATTATTTGTATCTAAAAACAATTCTACCTTTGGTAAGGTCATATGGACTCATCTCCACCTTTACCTTATCACCAGGTAAAATCTTGATGTAATGCATTCTCATCTTACCAGAGATATGAGCTGTGATGTCAACTCCATTCTCTAATTCTACTCGGAACATCGCATTTGACAATGCTTCTACAATTGTTCCATCTTGCTCAATAGCGGCTTGTTTTGCCATAATATAAATATTTGTCCTTCTTAATGTTAAACTTCTACGAATGAAGATAAAATTGTGCTTTATCTTTTCGAGCAACTTTGTGCCATCACTATCAGATAAAAATCATAATTAGATGACATATTAGCGGGAAAAGGCTCTCCAAGTGGATGAGGAATTACCTATCCAAATGGAGAGTCGTCTCACATAATATAGTAAATTCAAGTCAGCTTTACTTGAAGATGAAGTAAAACTGCACTCTGAATAATTTCATCTTCTGTCTTCAGAAATTTCTCATTTCAAAAGAAAAAGATTAATATGCAGCAACACCACCCTGACGCGTATGGCCTGAATTCAAAAGACCATCATAGTGGCGCATAAGCAAATGACTCTCGATTTGTTGTAATGTGTCAATGACAACACCAACCAAAATCAATAGAGATGTACCTCCAAAGAATTGAGAGAAAGCTTGCTGTACATCGAGAAGTCCTGCTAAAGCAGGCATAATTGCAATAAACGCAATAAATAACGAACCTGGTAAAGTAATACGAGACATTACGGTATCAATGTACTCAGCTGTATCCTTTCCTGGTTTTACGCCAGGAATGAAACCATTGTTACGTTTCATATCCTCAGCCATCTGAGTAGGATTCAATGTAATAGCTGTATAGAAATAAGTAAATGCAATAACCAAGATTACATAAACAACATTATATAGCAAGCTACGATTATCCATCAACTGCTGAACAACACTACTAGCATTTTCAGACTGATAGCGAACTATTGCCAATGGAATAAACATTAAAGCCTGTGCAAAGATGATAGGCATTACGTTAGCTGCAAAAAGCTTCAAAGGAATGTACTGACGCGCACCACCATATTGCTTATTTCCAACCAAGCGTTTAGCATACTGAACAGGAATCTTACGTGTACCTTGCACCAAAAGAATTGATGCACAAACTACAGCATAAAGGATAAGAATCTCTACAATAAACATAATAAGACCACCACCAGAAATTGCCTGCAAACGAGAAGTTACCTCCTGAACGAAAGCCTGTGGCAAACGGGCGATAATACCAATCATAATAATAAGAGAGATACCATTACCTACTCCCTTGTCTGTGATACGCTCACCTAACCAAAGGATAAACATACTACCTGCAGCCAAGATAATTGTTGCCGGTATCATGAAAACCGTCCAACTAATACCTGTGGCTAGAGCATTGGCAGCCTGCATTTTCAAATTCAAAAGGTAACTAGGAGCCTGAAAGACCAAAATGGCCACAGTCAGGACTCTAGTATACCATTGTATTTTTTTGCGGCCGCTCTCGCCCTCGCGCTGCATCTTCTGGAAATAAGGTACAGCAACAGCAAGAAGCTGCATAACGATTGAAGCTGAGATATAAGGCATAATTCCGAGTGCAAAGATAGATGCATTGGAAAATGCACCACCAGAGAACATGTCCAATAGCGACATAAGACCGCCAGAGGTCTGCGACTGAAGTTTTTCCAACATACCCGGATTGATACCTGGAAGTACCACAAACGAGCCAAAACGGTAAATAGCCGTAAACAGAAGAGTAATGAGGAGTCTCTGGCGGAGATCCTCTATCTTCCAACAGTTCTTTAGTGTCTCAATAAACTTTTTCATTTACTTAGATTATAGTTGCGTTACCACCTACTGCCTTGATTGCTTCTTCGGCAGTCTTTGAGAAAGCATTAGCTTCAACTTCCAATTTTGCTTTAAGTTCACCGTTACCGAGAACCTTTACAAGCTCCTTGCCGTTTGTGAGGCCAGCAGCCTTAAGTTCCTCAATACCGATTTTAGTAAGGTTCTTTGCTTCAGCAAGAGCCTGAAGAGTTGAAAGGTTTACTGCGAAGTACTCCTTATGGTTGATATTCTTAAAACCAGCCTTTGGAACACGACGCTGCAATGGCATCTGACCACCTTCGAAACCAATCTTTCTCTTATAACCAGAACGAGCCTTGGCACCCTTATGACCACGTGTTGAAGTACCACCGAGACCAGAACCTGGACCACGACCAATACGACGACGTGAATGGGTAGAACCTGCAGCAGGTTTCAAATTATTTAATTTCATAATCGTTCCTAATTTAAAAAGATTAATTAATCAACTACACTTACGAGGTGATGAACCTTACGGATCATACCACGGTTGCTAGGAGTATCCTCTACCTCAACAACCTGAGAAATCTTGTGGAGACCAAGACAAGCGAGAGTACGCTTCTGATCTACTGGAGCACCGATTTTACTCTTAATCTGCTTGATTTTAATTGTTGCCATATTCGATTTTTCCTAATTAACCGTTAAATACTTTATCCATACTGATACCACGCTCACCTGCTACAGTATAAGCATCACGCATCTCTGCAAGAGCTGCGATAGTAGCCTTCACAAGGTTATGGGCATTTGAAGAACCCTTAGACTTAGCGATGACATCCTTGATACCTACGCTCTCAAGTACTGCACGCATAGCACCACCGGCCTTCAAACCAGTACCGGCTGCAGCTGGCTTAATAAGAACCTTAGCACCACCAAATGAAGTTTCAACCTCATGAGGTACAGTACCCTTGAGTACAGGAACCTTTACCAAGTTCTTCTTAGCAGCTTCAGTACCCTTTGCGATAGCAGCAGTAACCTCACCTGCCTTACCAAGGCCGTAGCCGATTACGCCATTACCGTCACCTACAACGACGATAGCAGCGAATGTGAAAGTACGACCACCCTTTGTAACCTTAGTTACACGGTTGATAGCAACCAAGCGATCCTTAAGTACTTCTTCGTTATTTACTTTTACTTTATCCATTGCCATAATCGTTTAAAATTTAAGACCACCATTACGAGCACCTTCAGCCAACTGCTTTACACGACCATGGTAAAGGTAACCATTACGGTCGAAAACTACTGCCTCAACGCCAGCAGCCTTAGCCTTCTCAGCAATGAGCTCGCCAACCTTAGTTGCCTGCTCCTGCTTAGGCATCTTCTCCAAACCGAGTGAAGAAGCTGATGCAAGTGTAGTGCCTGTCAAATCGTTAATAACCTGAGCGTAAATCTGCTTGTTAGAGCGGAATACACTAAGACGTGGACGCTCAGCTGTACCGTTCACACTCTTGCGAATGCGGAACTTTATCTTAATTCGTCTTTCTACTTTCTTTGTTGTCATAATCGTAAATAATTAAAATTACTTAGCTGAAGCACTCTTACCAGACTTTCTGCGAATAACTTCACCCTTAAAGAGAATACCCTTACCTTTATAAGGCTCAGGCTTGCGGAAAGAACGAATTTTTGCACAAACGAGTCCCAACAACTGCTTGTCGCAAGACTCCAATGTCAAGATTGGGTTCTGGTTTCTTTCAGACTTAGTCTCAACCTTAATCTCCTTAGGCAACTGGATGAAAATAGGGTGAGTGTAACCCAAAGCAAACTCAATGATATTACCCTGGTTAGAAACACGATAACCAACACCTACCAATTCCAAAACCTTTGTATAACCAGCGCTTACACCAACAACCATGTTGTTAACGAGAGAGCGATACAAACCGTGGAAAGCCTGCTTCTGCTTAATATTTACAGGACTATTTTCATCGATTTCAAAGCTAATCTGACCATCTGCATTATTAAACTTGATAGATGGATCAATCCACTGAGAAAGTTCACCCTTAGGGCCCTTTACTGTACAAACATGAGAAGTCTCATCATAGTTTACAGTAACACCTGCAGGGATACTAATTGGCAATTTTCCTATTCTAGACATATAAAAGCCTCCAATTAATAAATATAGCAAAGAACCTCGCCACCGATCTTAAGATCAGAAGCTTCTTTGTCTGTCATTACACCTTTGGATGTAGATAAGATTGCAATACCTAATCCGTTAATAACTCTTGGCATGTCCTTGTAACCGGTATACTTACGCAAACCTGGAGTTGACACGCGCTTCAAACACTTGATAGCGTTTTGCTTTGTAGTTGGGTTGTACTTCAAGGCAACCTTAATTGAGCCCTGAGGACCATCCTCTACAAACTTGTAATTGAGGATGTAACCTTTCTCGAAGAGGATCTTAGTGATCTCTTTCTTCAAGTTAGACGCAGGAACTTCTACAACACGGTGATGAGCCATGATTGCATTTCTGAGTCTTGTCAGATAATCTGCTATTGGATCTGTCATAAAATATAAATGTTTAATTAATCGGGACTACCCCGACAATATTAAATAAAAAAATATTCTTACCTTTGAAAGGATTACCAGCTAGCCTTCTTTACACCTGGAATCAAACCAGCAGAAGCCATCTCACGGAACTGGATACGAGAAATACCGAACTGACGGATATAACCCTTTGGACGACCAGTAATCTTGCAACGATTGTGAAGACGGATTGGGTTTGCATTCTTAGGGATAGCCTGAAGCTTACGAGCTGCCTCGTATGCTTCGGCTGGATCATTAGAAGTTGCAATAATCTTTTTCAGTGCTTCGCGCTTTTCAGCGTAACGAGCTACAAGCTTTGCACGCTTAACCTCGCGAGCTTTCATTGATTCTTTTGCCATATCTCTTAATCTTTATTTGCGTTCTTGAATGGAAGACCAAAGGCCTTCAAAAGAGCAAAACCTTCTTCATCAGTCTTAGCTGTTGTTACGAAGGTAATATTCATACCCTGAATACGATCGATCTCATCGATATTAATCTCAGGGAAGATAATCTGCTCTGTGATACCTAATGTATAGTTACCACGACCATCAAACTTGCTCTCAATACCCTTGAAGTCGCGAATACGAGGAAGAGAAACACGAACGAGCTTCTCCAAGAACTCGTACATACGCTCACGACGCAATGTTACCATAACACCGATAGGCATCTTCTTACGAAGCTTGAAGTTTGCAATATCCTTTTTAGAATATGTAGCAACAGCCTTCTGACCGGTGATAGCAGTAATCTCATTGATTGCTACATCAACAATTTTCTTGTCCTGAGTAGCATCACCAAGACCCTGATTGATGACAATCTTCTTCAATACTGGAATCTCCATAGCAGAAGAGTAGTTGAACTGCTTCTGAAGAGCAGGAGCGATTGTCTCCTTATATACTTTCTTTAACTGTGCTGTATCCATTACTTGATTTCCTCCCCTGACTTTTTAGCGATGCGAACAACGTTTTTACCCTCATGCTTGATAGCAACACGAGTAGCCTTGCCACTCTTAGGATCAATCAAACTCAAATTTGAGATATGAATAGGAGCCTCCTGCTTAACAATACCTCCCTGAGGATTCTTAGCAGATGGCTTAGTGCTCTTAGAAACCATGTGCACACCTTCTACGATAGCACGGTTCTCCTCAACGAGGACCTTAAGCACCTTACCAGTCTTGCCCTTATCTGCACCGGCAATAACGATAACGGTATCGTCTTTCTTAATATGTAACTTACTCATTACTTCTTACTTTTTAAATATTAAAGAACCTCAGGTGCTAAAGAAACGACTTTCATATTTACTGCACGAAGCTCACGAGCAACAGGACCGAAGATACGGCTACCACGAAGCTCACCTGCATTGTTAAGCAATACACAAGCGTTGTCATCGAAACGGATGTAAGAACCATCTGCACGACGAATTTCCTTCTTTGTGCGAACAATCAAAGCCTTTGATACTGCACCCTTCTTCAAATCACTTGATGGGATAACGTTCTTGACTGCAACAACAATAACGTCACCAACGCTAGCGTAACGACGGCCTGTACCACCGAGAACTCGAATGCAAAGAGCCTCACGAGCACCGCTGTTATCACATACTGTAAGTCTTGATTCAGTCTGTATCATAATTACTTAGCTTTTTCAACAATTTGTACTAATCTCCATCTCTTTGTCTTAGACAGAGGACGAGTCTCCATGATCATAACAGTATCACCTACGTTAGCCTCATTATTCTCGTCATGTGCATGGTACTTCTTTGTCTTCTGGACAAATTTACCATAAATAGGGTGCATCTCCTTGAACTTAGCTGCAATAACAATGGTTTTATCCATCTTGTTGCTAATAACAACACCCTGTCTTACTTTTCTTAAATTTCTTGTTTCCATCTGGACCATTATTATTTGTTAAGTTCTCTCTGACGAAGTTCAGTTTTCATACGTGCAATATCACGACGAGCAACCTTAATCTCTGATGGATTCTCAAGTGGAGTTACATTATGATTGATCTTCTTCTTGTTCAAAGCATCAACAGCTGCCTCCAACTTCTCAACCAATTCTTTGGTCTCGATATTTTTAATTTCTGCAATCTTCATAATTAAGCGTTTTTATCGTAATCACGTCTAACAATAAACTTAGTCTTAACAGGAAGTTTCTGAGCGCAAAGGCGAAGACCTTCTTTTGCAATATCGAAACTAACTCCTTCAACTTCGAAGAGAATTCTACCTGGTGTAACAGGTGCAACCCATCCTGCTGGATCACCCTTACCTTTACCCATACGGACATCAGCAGGCTTGCGAGTGATTGGCTTATCAGGGAAAATTCTAATCCAGACCTGACCTTGACGGTTCATATAGCGGTTCAATGCTACACGAGCTGCCTCAATCTGACGACTATCGATCCACTTTGATTCAAGAGTTTTGATACCAAAAGAACCGAAAGCCAATTGTGTACCTCTGTGAGCGTTGCCTTTGTTGCCACGACCATCTTGAGGTCTTCTATATTTAACTCTTTTTGGCTGTAACATGATAGCTTTCTAAAATTTAACGGTTATTGTTTCTTTTACGATTACCACCACGGTTGTTAGAGCGACCGTTACCACGGTTGTTGCTCTTATTGTCCTGTGAGAAGTTTGGAGTAAGATCAGCCTTACCATAAACCTCACCACGGCAAATCCAAACCTTAATACCAAGCAAACCTACCTTTGTAAGTGCCTCGCACTGGCAGTAGTCGATGTCTGCGCGGAATGTATGAAGAGGAGTACGACCCTCTTTGTACATTTCTTTACGTGCCATTTCAGCACCATTCAGACGACCTGTAATCTGTACCTTGATACCCTCAGCACCAGCACGCATGGTGTTAGCAACTGCCATCTTGATAGCGCGACGATAAGCAATCATGTGCTCAATCTGAGTCGCAATATTCTTACCAACGATAGTAGCATCAAGTTCAGGCTTTTTAACCTCGAAGATGTTGATCTGAATATCTTTCTTATAAAGCTTCTTCAACTCTTCCTTCAACTTATCTACATCCTGACCACCTTTACCAATGACAATACCTGGACGGGCTGTACAAATAGTAATGGTAACAAGTTTCAATGTACGTTCGATAATAATACGAGAAATGCTTGCTTTAGCAAGACGCTCGTTAAGATACTTACGGATTTTCTGATCCTCAACGAGGTTATCACCGAAGTTCTTACCACCGAACCAATTTGAATCCCAACCACGGATAACACCAAGTCGGTTACTAATCGGATTAACTTTCTGTCCCATTCTACTTAATTATTTTTCGTCATTAGTTTTTGCATCAACAAAAAGAGTTACATGGTTAGAACGCTTACGAATTCTATAACCACGACCCTGTGGTGCAGGTCTCATACGTTTCATTGTAACGCCTTCGTCAACGAAGACCTTACTGATATAAAGCTCACCGTCTTCAGCCTTGCGATTATTCTTAGCTTCCCAGTTAGCGATAGCTGAACGAAGTAATTTCTCTACATCAGCTGATGCCTGCTTCTTAGAGAAGCGAAGTACTCCGAGTGCACGGTTAACCTCCATACCACGAATCATGTCTACTACATAGCGCATCTTACGTGGAGAAGAAGGAACGCCTACCAACTTTGCGAAGTACAAGTTTTTACGGGCTTCTTTCAATTTCTCAGCCGCAATATGTTTTCTTGCTCCCATTATTTACTTAAATTTTAAATGGTTTAACCCTTAGCTTACTTTCTGTTACCAGAGTGACCGCCAAAGCGACGTGTTGGAGCAAACTCTCCAAGCTTGTGGCCAACCATATTCTCTGTAACATAAACAGGGATAAATTTGTTACCGTTATGAACTGCAACAGTATGTCCTACGAAATCAGGAGATATCATTGAAGCTCTAGCCCATGTCTTAACAACATTCTTCTTGCCACTCTCGTTCATAGCGAGAATCTTCTTCTCGAGAGAAACGTTGATGTATGGACCTTTTTTAAGTGAACGACTCATAATTTACTCTTTATTTTTTGTTAGCTCTTTCGATAATATACTTGTTAGAAAGCTTCTTAGGTGCGCGAGTCTTAAGACCCTTAGCGTACAAGCCCTTACGTGAACGTGGGTGACCACCACTCTGGCGACCTTCACCACCACCCATTGGGTGATCAACAGGGTTCATAACAACACCACGGTTGTGTGGACGACGACCCAACCAGCGAGAACGTCCAGCCTTACCAGACTGTTCAAGAGCGTGGTCAGAGTTACCAACACTACCAACTGTAGCTTTACAAGCACTCAAAATCTGGCGTGTTTCACCAGAAGGGAGCTTAATTACACAATAACTGCCCTCACGAGAAGTCAACTGAGCAAAATTACCAGCCGAACGAACCAACAAAGCACCCTGACCAGGACGCAACTCGATGTTGTGGATCACTGTACCTACAGGGATGTTTGCCAAAGGAAGACAGTTACCAATCTCAGGAGCAGCATCTGCACCTGACATCAAAGTAGCGCCTACCTGAAGTCCGTTAGGAGCAATAATGTAACGTTTTTCACCATCAGCATAGTAAAGCAATGCGATACGAGCCGAACGGTTTGGATCGTACTCGATTGTCTTAACAACTGCTGGAACACCATCTTTCTCACGTTTGAAGTCGATTAAACGATACTTCTGCTTGTGACCACCGCCAATGTAGCGAACGGTCATCTTACCGGTGTTGTTTCGACCGCCGGTAGAACGTTTACCGTAAACGAGAGACTTCTCTGGCACGGATGCAGTAATATCCTCGAACGTGCCAATAACTTTGTGTCTTTGACCCGGAGTAACCGGTTTTAATTTACGTACTGCCATTTTTTATTTTAAATATTGCTGTAAAAATCAATTGTATCGCCCTCCTTAAGAGTAACGATTGCCTTCTTGAACGCATTCTTCTGACCCTTAACAAGACCTGCCTTTGTATAACGGGCAGAGCGCTTGCCAGCGTAACGAATAGTGTTCACGTCAACTACTGTAACATTATACAGACTCTCAACTTCCTTCTTAATCTCGAGCTTATTAGCCTCAGGACGAACAACGAAGCCATAGCGGTTAGGCTGCTTGTCTGTAATCTTGGTCATCTTCTCAGTAACCAATGGTTTGATAATAAATGCCATATTCTAATATCTCCTTTTTACTTTGTTAAGATTTGGTCGATAGTCTCGAGCGACTTTTCTGTAATCACTACAACATCAGCATTCAAAACTTTATACGAATTGACGTTTGATGCGAGGATAACTTCAGCACGCTGCAAGTTACGAGCAGACAAATATACGTTTTTATTTGATTCTGGCAAAACAAAGAGCACTTTTTTGCCCTCAATTTTAAGATTCTTAATAATACTTAAGAATTCTTTAGTCTTTGGAGCCTCAAATGTAAAGTCTTCCAACATTACAATTGCGCTTTCCTGTGCCTTATAAGACAGAGCAGACTTACGAGCAAGAATCTTTACTTTTTTGTTGAGCTTGAAGCGGTAATCACGTGGTTTAGGACCAAAAACGCGAGCACCACCTACGAGTACAGGTGAGTTAATATCACCACGGCGAGCACCGCCGCCGCCCTTCTGACGACCAAGCTTACGAGTAGAACCGCTCATCTCGCTTCTCTCCTTAGACTTAGCTGTACCCTGACGCTGGTTAGCGAGATACTGCTTTACGTCAAGATAGAGAACGTGATCGTTAGGCTCAATGCCGAAGACTGCATCATTAAGAGCTACCTTGCGGCCGGTCTCCTGACCTTTGATATCTAATACGCTAACTTCCATTATTTCTCAATTAAAACAGTTGAACCTTTGCATCCAGCGAAAGAACCCTTAACAATAAGAAGATTCTGCTCTGGAATTACCTTTAACACCTGAAGGTTCTGAGTTGTAACTCTGTCACCTCCCATTTGGCCGCCCATGCGCATACCCTTGAATACCTTTGCAGGGTAAGAACAAGCACCAATAGATCCCGGCTTACGAGCGCGGTCATCCTGACCGTGAGTAGACTGACCTACACCACCGAATCCGTGACGCTTAACAACGCCCTGGAAGCCTTTACCCTTTGATGTACCAATTACATCAACGAACTTGCAATCGTTGAAGATTTCAACTGTAATTGTGTCACCGAGGTTGTACTCCTCATCAAACTTGAACTCGGCCAAGTGCTTCTTAGGTGTTGTGCCTGCCTTCTTGAAGATTCCCATCATAGGCTGAGAAGTACGCTTCTCCTTTGCCTCTTCGAAACCTAACTGATAAGCCTTGTAACCATCCTTTTCTACAGTTTTCACCTGGGTTACAACACAAGGACCTACTTCGATAACAGTGCACGGAATATTCTTACCGTCGGCACTGAAAACGGATGTCATTCCGATTTTCTTTCCAATTAATCCTGGCATTTCAATTTAATTTAAATAATTAGACTTTGATTTCTACTTCTACACCACTTGGCAATTCAAGCTTCATCAAGGCATCAACTGTCTTAGCTGTTGAGCTGTAGATGTCAATGAGACGCTTGAAATCTGAGAGCTGGAACTGCTCGCGAGACTTCTTGTTAACGAAAGTACTGCGGTTTACAGTAAAAATACGCTTGTGTGTTGGCAATGGAATAGGACCACTAACGATAGCGCCTGTTGCCTTTACAGCCTTCACAATCTTCTCAGCTGACTTGTCAACCAACTGGTGGTCGTAAGACTTCAGCTTAATTCTGATTTTCTGACTCATTTTTAAAATTAAGTTATTATATGAATTATTTAGTCTAATGGAAGAAGAGGTACGCTGCTTAAGAGTCATTCGCTAAGCAGCGCCTCATCTTACCGTTATTCTTTGTTATTAAAGAAGTTCTGCGTGACCCTTAACCTCCTCCAACACAGCCTTAGCAATTGTTGAAGAAAGAGGTGCATGATGATCGTACTCCATAGAACTTGTTGCACGACCTGAAGTGATAGTACGCAAAGCTGTTACATAACCGAACATCTCAGCCAATGGAACCATTGCCTTTACGATGCGAGCACCGCTACGACCTTCTTCCATACCCTGAACGAGACCACGGCGCTTGTTCAAGTCACCGATTACGTCACCCATGTTCTCTTCTGGAGTAACAACCTCTACCTTCATGATAGGCTCCATCAAAACTGGACCAGCCTTAGGGCAAAGTACCTTGAATGCCTGATGTGCTACCAACTCGAATGACAACTGGTCAGAGTCAACTGGGTGGAAGCTACCATCGGTCAAAGTGACCTTCAAACCTGTCATTGGGAAGCCACCGAGTACACCATTTGACAAGCAATCAGCGAAGCCCTTCTGTACAGATGGGATGAATTCCTTAGGAACGTTACCACCCTTAACCTCGTTGATGAACTGCAAGTCGCCTTCCTTGTAATCCTCGTCCTTAGGACCGATGGTTACATCGATACAAGCGAACTTACCACGACCACCAGACTGCTTCTTATAAGTTTCACGGCTCTGAGCTGTCTTAGTGATAGCCTCCTTGTAGTTAACCTGAGGCTTACCCTGATTACACTCAACCTTGAACTCACGCTTCAAACGGTCAATGATGATATCCAAGTGGAGCTCACCCATACCAGAGATAATTGTCTGACCGCTCTGCTCGTCTGTACGAACTGTGAAGGTTGGATCCTCCTCAGCCAACTTAGCGAGACCATTATCCATCTTAGCGATGTCTGCCTGGCTCTTTGGCTCTACTGCGATAGAAATCACAGTATCAGGGAATGTCATAGACTCCAATACGATTGGGTGTTCCTCGTCACAGAGTGTATCACCTGTACGGATATCCTTGAAACCTACACCTGCACCGATATCACCAGCATCGATAGACTCCATTGGGATTTCCTGCTTAGAGTTCATCTGGAACAGACGGCTGATACGCTCGCGCTTGCCAGAACGTGGGTTGTAAACATAAGAACCAGCAACGACCTTACCTGAGTAAACGCGGAAGAATACCAAGCGGCCCATGAATGGGTCAGTAGCAATCTTAAATGCGAGAGCAGATGTTGGTTCATCCTCAGATGGTTTGCGATCCTCTTCCTCCTCTGTATCAGGGTTAGTACCGATGATATTTGGAGTATCCATTGGTGAAGGCAAGAATGCACATACATAGTCGAGCAATGGCTGAACACCCTTGTTCTTGTATGAAGAACCGAGCAACATTGGGCAGCACTCCATAGCACAGCAACCCTTACGGATTGCAGCAAGAAGCTTTTCTTCTGGAATATCCTTACCATCGAGATAAAGTTCCATAACCTCATCATCGAAGTTTGCAGCACCCTCAAGGAGCTTATCACGCCACTCAGCAGCCTCGTCAGCCAAGTCTGCAGGGATATCCTCTACATCATACTCAGCACCCATAGTTTCATCGTGCCAAAGGATAGCCTTCATCTTGATGAGGTCAACTACACCTTTGAAGTTCTCCTCTGCACCAATAGGAATCTGAATAGCAATTGGATTAGCACCCAAGATATCCTTCATCTGCTGAACTGTCTCGAAGAAGTTAGCACCAGAACGGTCCATCTTGTTTACATAACCGATACGAGGTACATTATACTTATCAGCCTGACGCCATACTGTCTCAGACTGTGGCTGAACACCATCAGCTGCAGAATATGTAGCAACAGCACCATCAAGTACACGGAGAGAACGCTCAACCTCAGCAGTGAAGTCTACGTGTCCCGGAGTATCGATCAAGTTGATTTTATAAGACTTACCGAGATAGTTCCAGTTGCAAGTTGTAGCCGCAGAAGTGATAGTAATACCACGCTCCTGCTCCTGAGCCATCCAGTCCATTGTAGCAGCACCATCGTGTACCTCACCAATCTTATGAGTCTTACCTGTATAGAACAAAATACGCTCAGAAGTTGTAGTCTTACCAGCATCGATATGCGCCATGATACCGATGTTACGAGTCAAATGTAAATCGCGATTTGCCATTTTCTTTTAACTATATTATATATTAAATTAGAATCTAAAGTGAGCGAACGCACGGTTAGCCTCAGCCATACGATGCATATCCTCCTTACGCTTAAAAGCACCACCCTGATTATTAAAAGCATCCATAATCTCTGCAGCAAGCTTATCAGCCATAGTCTTACCACCGCGCTTACGTGCAAAAAGAATAAGATTCTTCATAGAAATACTCTCCTTACGATCAGGACGAATCTCTGTAGGAACCTGGAAGGTTGCACCACCGATACGACGGCTCTTAACCTCTACCTGAGGAGTAATATTATCAAGTGCCTGCTTCCAGATTTCAAGAGCAGACTTTTCCTCGTTAGACATCTTAGCCTTTACAATGTCAAGTGCATTGTAGAAAATCTCATAAGATGTATTCTTCTTTCCATCATACATCAAATGATTTACGAACTTTGAGACCTTCTGGTCATTGAAGACAGGATCTGGAAGAATCACTCTCTTCTTTGGTTTTGCTTTTCTCATTTTAAATAAAACTTTTTTTTTCAATTCTGCATGGGGCTGTATAATGTTCTTCAACGCCCGCACCCGAGCATTTACTCAACCTGATTACTTCTCCAGCAAAACTTATATTAAATATTTTACCCCAACTCCCGACCTTCTCCGACCGTGAGTCTGCGGTTTTGTCTAAAATTTAAGAAGCTATATTACTTCTTTGCCTTAGGACGCTTAGCTCCGTACTTAGAACGACGCTGTGTACGATTCGCAACACCTGCAGTATCAAGTGTACCACGGACAATGTGATAACGTACACCAGGAAGGTCCTTTACACGACCACCGCGAACCAAAACAATTGAGTGCTCCTGCAAGTTGTGACCCTCTCCTGGAATATAAGAGTTTACTTCCTTTGAGTTTGTCAAACGTACACGTGCAACTTTACGCATTGCTGAATTAGGCTTCTTAGGAGTTGTTGTATAAACACGAACACAAACACCACGACGCTGAGGACAAGAATCCAAAGCTGGTGACTTGCTCTTGTCTACAAGAACTCGTCTGCCTTTTCTTACTAACTGTGAAATAGTAGGCATAATTTTACTTTTAAATTTATATATTTATTTTTATTTATTGTCTTATTTCGATGTAAGCCACTACTTTATAGAGCCTTTTCGGGGTGCAAAGGTACGATTTTTTCGGCAAACCACCTAAATATTAAGGAGACTTTTAAAAAAGGAGGGTTGGTTTTAACTTTATATAACTATTAAAAACGAATATTATAAAGAAAAAGCGGAATTTAGCAGAGAATTTAGTCTTAGTATGTATGCTGTAGTACATTATGCCTCACCTTTTGGTGTGCCGAATGGAGCGATTGTACGTTCTTGCTCATCAGACAACTCAATTTTACCGAAGGACTGCTCGTAGTTATAAATATTACTCTGCAATGCCTGGAGCAATCGCTTAGCATGCTCAGGTGCCATGATAACACGACTCTTGATCTGAGGTGCAGGCATGCCAGGAAGTGCACATGCGAAATCCAAGATGAAGTCTGAACTAGAATGTGTAATCAGTGCCAAGTTAGAGTATGTACCCTCTGCAACTTCAGGGCTGATGCCCATCTGGAACTGATTCTGCTGCTGTTGATTATTCTTATTTTCTTCCATAATTTTACTAAGTTAATAGGATTAAACTTTAAATGAAAGTGCAAATTTACACATAATATCTGAAAAAGACGAATAATTTGCCACATATTTTTCAAAAAAAAACATCATAAGACAACAGAAGGGGGAAATCCTTATTATTTTCTTTTTTCATCTGTTACAGATAATAAAAGGGTGCGCCATAAACTTATGACGCACCCTCATTATACCTATTTATATATAGTACTCTATTCTACGATTATTCTCCTATTGGAGAATCAGCATAGTCGAGCACATTTTTCTTATTAGCCTGCATACGCTCATATTCTTCTTTAGAGCCTACAATGAGCTTATCCCACTGACGAAGACCAGTACCTGCAGGAATCAAGTGACCACAGATTACATTCTCCTTCATACCCTCTAGGTAATCAACCTTACCACGGATAGCAGCCTCATTCAAAACCTTAGTAGTTTCCTGGAATGATGCAGCACTCATAAAGCTCTTAGTACCAAGAGCAGCACGAGTAATACCCTGGAGGATCTGTGTAGAAGTTGCAGATACGGCATCACGAACCTGTACAAGTTTCAAGTCGCGACGCTTCAATGCAGAATTCTCATCACGCAATCTACGAGCCGTTATGATCTGACCTGGTTTGAGACTTTCACTATCACCACCGTCAGTAACAACCTTCTTACCCCAGATACGATCATTCTCTTCTGCAAAGTCAAGTTTATCAACCAACTCTTGCTCCAAGAAGGTAGTATCACCTGGATCGTCAATACGAACCTTACGCATCATCTGACGTACCACAACCTCAAAATGCTTATCATTAATAGCCACACCCTGAAGACGGTAAACGTCCTGAATCTGGTTAACAATATACTCCTGAACAGCGGTAGGACCCATGATGGCGAGAATATCGCCAGGAGTTACACTACCATCAGAAAGAGGAGTACCAGCACGTACAGCATCATGTTCCTGTACCAAGATCTGCTTAGAAAGAGATACAAGATACTTCTTCTGATCGCCAGTCTTAGATGTTACGATGATCTCACGGTTACCACGCTTTACCTTACCCATAGTTACCTCACCATCGATTTCAGATACAACAGCAGGGTTAGAAGGGTTGCGAGCCTCAAGAAGCTCAGTTACACGAGGGAGACCACCAGTGATATCACCTGCACCACCTACAGCACGAGGAATCTTAACCAAAACCTCACCGGTATTAATTGTCTGTCCATCCTCAACAGCCAAGTGACCACCTACAGGGAAGTTGTATGTACCAAGGATTTCACCATTAGCATCGATAACATCACAAGATGGAACCATTGCCTTATTCTTGGAATCGGTGATAATTTTCTCCTCCAAACCTGTAGTCTCATCGACCTCAGCACGATAAGTCTGATCCTTCTGAACGTCATTGAACTTCAATGTTCCGGCATACTGGCTGACGATAACGGCGTTGAATGGATCCCAACGGGCGATAACGGTATCCTTCTCTACGATTTCACCCTCCTTGTGATACAATGAAGAACCATAAGGAACATTCAAAGTTGCAAGAACGATGTTTGTATTAGGATCCACGAAACGAATTTCAGCCAAGTGGCTTACTACCTTTTCGCATTTGATATCGTTTCCTTCCTCATCTTCCTCTACGAATGGTACTGTACTCAACTCATCAAACTCGATACGAGACTTATTCTTCGCAGCAATCTTAGCATTGGCAGCAGCATTAGATGCAATACCACCGGCGTGGAATGTACGGAGAGTCAACTGTGTACCAGGCTCACCAATAGCTTGAGCAGCGATGACACCAACGGCTTCACCCAACTGTACCATACGGGCCGTTGCCAAGTTACGGCCATAGCACTTCATGCAGACACCCTTTTTGCTCTCACAGGTGAGAACCGAACGAATTTCAACACTCTCGATAGGAGATTCATCAATAGCCTTTGCCTTAGCCTCGGTGATTTCTTCACCAGATTTGACAATCAGTTCACCAGTTGTTGGATGAATAACATCATGCACAGAAACACGACCCAAAATACGCTCATAAAGAGATGAAATAATCTCATCACCATTCTTTAAAGCTGTACAAACCAAGCCACGCAATGTACCACAATCCTCTTCGGTGATAATAACATCGTGAGAAACGTCTACAAGACGACGAGTCAAATAACCAGCATCGGCAGTCTTCATAGCTGTATCAGCAAGACCCTTACGGGCACCGTGAGAAGCGATAAAGTACTCCAATACAGACATACCCTCCTTAAAGTTAGAAAGGATAGGGTTCTCGATGATCTGCGCGCCCTCTGCACCAGCCTTCTGAGGTTTAGCCATCAAACCACGCATACCAGACAACTGCTTAATCTGATCCTTAGAACCACGGGCTCCGGAATCAAGCATCATGTATACGGCGTTGAATCCCTGGTCAGCTTCGGTCATCTCCTTCATCAAGATATTACCCAAATCTGTATTTACGTGAGTCCACGCATCAATAACCTGGTTGTATCGTTCCTTGTTGGTGATGAAACCCATATTATAGTTATTGGTAATTTCCTCAACCTCCTTGCGACCGCGCTCAACAATAGCTTCCTTCTCTGGTGGAATAATAATATCACCAAGGTTGAATGACAATCCTGCGACATAAGCCATACGATAACCTAAGTTCTTGATTCCATCAAGGAATTCACAAGCCTTAGCCATACCAACAGCCTTGATAACATTAGAAATCAAACCACGGAGGGTTTTCTTGGAAATCACATCATTGAAGAAGCCAACTTCATCAGGAATGATACCATTAACGATAACACGTCCAACAGAAGTTTCTACCATTCGTTTCTGGATTGTACCATCAACCAAGTCGTCAACTACAACCTTAATCAAAGCATGAAGATCACATCGGCCCTCGTTACGAGCAATCAATGCCTCTTCAGGACCATAGAATGTCAAGCCCTCACCCTTTGCACCTGGACGAATCTTAGTAATATAGTAAAGACCAAGCACCATATCCTGAGAAGGAACGGTGATAGGCGCACCATTAGCTGGGTTGAGAATGTTATGACTCTGGAGCATCAGGATTTGAGCCTCCAAAACAGCCTCATTGCTCAATGGAAGGTGAACAGCCATCTGGTCACCATCGAAGTCGGCGTTGAACGCTGTACATGCCAATGGATGCAACTGAATAGCCTTACCCTCAATCATCTTAGGCTGGAATGCCTGGATACCGAGTCGGTGAAGCGTAGGGGCACGGTTCAACATAACCGGATGACCCTTCATTACATTCTCAAGAATATCCCAGATAACTGGCTCGCGACGATCAACAATCTTCTTGGCACTTTTTACAGTCTTTACGATACCACGCTCTATCAACTTACGGATGATAAATGGTTTGTAAAGCTCTGCAGCCATCAGTTTTGGAAGACCACACTCACCCATCTTCAACTCTGGACCTACAACGATTACAGAACGGGCAGAATAGTCAACACGCTTACCCAGCAAGTTCTGACGGAAACGACCCTGCTTACCCTTTAAAGAGTCAGAGAGTGACTTCAAAGGACGATTGCTCTCACTCTTAACAGCAGAACTCTTGCGTGAGTTGTCGAACAAGCTGTCAACAGCCTCCTGCAACATACGCTTCTCGTTACGGAGAATAACCTCAGGAGCCTTGATCTCAACCAATCTCTTCAAACGGTTGTTACGGATAATCACACGACGATAGAGGTCATTCAAGTCTGATGTTGCAAAACGACCACCATCCAATGGTACCAACGGACGAAGCTCAGGTGGAGTAACAGGAATAATCTTCATGATCATCCATTCTGGCTTATTAATACCTTTACTAGCACGGAAACCTTCTACAACTTGCAGACGCTTCAGAGCCTCAGTTTTACGCTGCTGACTTGAATCGTTATTTGCGCGATCGCGGAGTTCGTATGACAAAGAGTCAAGGTCTACATTCTGGAGCAACTGATAAATTGCTTCAGCACCCATTTTTGCGATAAACTTATTAGGGTCCGTATCGTCCAAAAGTTCATTGTCACCATTAGGATCATACTGGTCAAGAAGAGCCATATATTCATCTTCTGACAAGAGATCAAGTTTGTGAGAACCGTTCAATTCAAGACCATCAGCATCAGTCTTTCCCTCAAGAATACCAGGCTGGATAACTACATACTTCTCGTAGTAAATGACAGCATCAAGTTTCTTGGTCGGCATACCTAAAAGGTAACCAATCTTATTTGGAAGAGAACGGAAATACCAAATATGAGCAACAGGTACGACAAGCTCAATGTGACCAGAGCGTTCACGACGAACTTTCTTCTCTGTAACCTCTACACCGCATCGGTCGCAGACGATTCCCTTATAACGGATACGCTTGTACTTGCCGCAGGCGCATTCATAGTCCTTAGTAGGACCAAAAATACGCTCGCAGAACAAGCCATCACGCTCCGGCTTATATGTACGATAATTAATGGTTTCCGGTTTAGTAACCTCACCATACGAATTTTCCAAGATCTCCTCTGGCGAAGCGAGACCGATGGTAATCTTCGTAAAATTATTCTTTACCTTTGTATCTTTTTTGAAAGCCATGTTTCTATATATAAATTAGGGGTTCTCAAAATTAATCAAGTTTGATGCTCAAACCAAGGCCACGAAGCTCATGGAGCAATACGTTAAGTGACTCAGGAATACCAGGAGTTGGCATTGGATCGCCCTTTACGATTGCTTCGTATGCCTTGCTACGTCCTACAACATCATCTGACTTAACAGTCAGGATCTCCTGCAAAACGTGGCTTGCACCGAATGCCTCGATAGCCCAGACCTCCATCTCTCCGAATCGCTGACCACCAAACTGTGCTTTACCACCAAGTGGCTGTTGTGTAATCAAAGAGTATGGACCGATAGAACGAGCGTGCATCTTATCCTCAACCATATGACCTAACTTCAAGAAGTAAGTCATACCAACAGTAGCTGGCTGGTCAAACTGCTCTCCAGTCTCACCATCATAAAGGTAAGTTGAGCAGAAACGTGGCAAGTCTGCCTTATCTGTCCATTCAGAGAGATCATCCAATTTAGCACCATCAAAGATAGGAGTAGCAAACTTTACACCCAACTTTTTACCTGCAGCACCCAAGATACACTCGAATATCTGACCAAGGTTCATACGTGAAGGCACACCCAATGGATTCAATACCATATCAACAGGACGACCGTCAGCCATAAATGGCATATCCTCCAAACGAACTACCTTAGACACAATACCCTTATTACCATGACGACCGGCAAGTTTATCACCAACCTGGATCTTACGCTTCTTAGCAATATATACCTTAGCCAGCTGAAGAATACCTGATGGAAGTTCATCACCAATAGTGATTGCAAACTTACGACGCTTTAATTCAGCATCAAGTTGCTTATACTTGCGGATATAGTTCATAATAAGTCTCTGAATCAAGCCATTGGTATGCTCATCCTTAGTCCACTTATTAGACTGAACACCATCATACTCCAAATTCTTCAAGGCTGTAGCAGTAAAGGTACTGCCCTTGGTGATAATCTCAGCACCTGTATAATCCTTTACACCCTCAGAAGTCATACCTTCTGTAAGCGTAAGTAACTTGTCTACGAGGATATCCTTCAAGTCATCACCCTTTGCCTCATACTCCTCATCAATCTTAGCAAGAATAATCTTATCCTGCTTCTTTGACTCACGGGTCTTGATAGCACGAGAGAACAACTTCTTGTCAATAACAACACCGCTCAATGATGGATTTGCCTTCAATGAAGAATCCTTCACATCACCAGCCTTATCACCAAAGATAGCGCGAAGCAACTTCTCTTCTGGTGAAGGATCACTTTCACCCTTAGGCGAAATCTTACCAATCATGATATCACCTGGTTCAATTCTTGCACCAACACGTACGATACCATTATCATCAAGATCCTTAGTAGCTTCCTCGCTGACATTAGGAATATCAGATGTGAACTCCTCTACGCCACGCTTAGTTTCACGGACATCAAGAGAATATTCGTCAACATGTACAGATGTCAATACGTCTTCACGAACCATACGTTCAGAGATAACGACAGCATCCTCGTAGTTATAACCCTTCCAAGGAATATAAGCAACAAGCAAGTTACGGCCCAAAGCCAACTCACCATTTTCTGTTGCATAACCTTCTGTCAGGATATCACCCTTCTTTACACGCTGTCCCTTATTACAGATAGGACGCAAGTCGATGGTCATATTCTGGTTGGTACGACGGAACTTAGGAATACGATACTCCTTCAAAGCAGGTTCGAAACTTACAAACTCATCGTCTTCTGTGCGATCGTAAAGGATGCGGATAGTTGTAGCATCAACATATTCGATAACGCCCTCACCTTCTGCAGTAACCATAGTACGTGAATCCTCACAAACTTGCTTCTCAAGACCAGTACCAACTATTGGTGCATCATTATGAAGCAATGGTACAGCCTGACGCATCATGTTACATCCCATCAACGCACGGTGACCATCATCATGCTCCAAGAATGGAATCAAACCTGCGGATACAGAAGCAATCTGCTGTGGAGAGACGTCAACATAATCAACTTGATCCGGACCTACAACAGGATAATCAGCATCCTGACGACACTTTACTACATCACGAATGAAAGAACCATCAACAGTCAAAGGCGCATTACCCTGACCGATAATCTTAGACTCTTCATCCTCAGCAGTCAAGTATACAACATCCTCATTAGCCATATCGACCTTGCTATCATTCACCTTACGGTAAGGAGTAACAATAAAACCAAGATCATTAATCTTTGCATACATACAGAGAGAAGAAATCAAACCGATGTTTGGACCTTCAGGACTCTCAATAGGACAAAGACGACCATAGTGTGTATAATGTACGTCACGAACCTCAAAACCGGCACGCTCACGAGACAAACCACCAGGACCTAAGGCAGAAAGACGACGCTTATGAGTTACCTCAGCCAGAGGGTTAGTCTGGTCCATGAACTGTGACAATGGATTAGTTCCAAAGAAAGAATTGATAACACTAGAGATTGTCTTAGCATTAATCAAATCTGTTGGAGTAAACACCTCATTGTCGCGAACATTCATACGTTCACGGATAGTACGGGTCATACGTGCCAAACCAATAGAGAACTGGTTAGCCAACTGCTCACCTACAGTACGAACACGACGATTAGACAAGTGGTCGATATCGTCAACTGTTGCACTAGAGTTAATCAGCTGAATAAGATATTTAATAATCTCAATAATATCTTCCTTAGTCAAGACACGAACATCAATGTCAGTATCAAGATTCAATTTCTTATTGATACGATAACGACCTACCTCACCCAGATCATAACGCTTATCCGAGAAGAACAGGTTTTGGAAAACCTCACGTGCACTTGCGTCATCTGCAGGATCAGCATTACGCAACTGACGATAGATATAGTTAACAGCTTCTTTCTCTGAGTTACTTGGATCCTTTGCCAAAGTATTGAAGATAATAGTAAACTTGTTGGCAGCTTCCTCATCCTTATGAAGCAGAACAGTCTGCGCTCCACTCTCAACAATCTCCTCAATATTATCAGCAGTAAGTTCAGTCTCACGCTCCATGATTACTTCATTACGCTCGATAGATACTACTTCACCAGTATCCTCATCAACGAAGTCCTCATTCCAACTCTTCAAAACACGAGCAGCAAGCTTACGACCAATAGCAGCCTTCATATTCTTCTTGTTAACCTTCACCTCCTCAGCGAGATCAAAAATCTGAAGAATATCCTTATCCTGTTCGTAACCAATAGCACGCAGCAATGTGGTTACAGGCAACTTCTTCTTACGATCGATATATGCATACATTACATTGTTAATGTCAGTTGCAAATTCAATCCAGCTTCCCTTGAAAGGAATGATACGAGCAGAATAAAGCATGGTACCATTTGCATGAACACCCTGGCTAAAGAACACACCAGGAGAGCGATGAAGCTGAGAAACAACAACACGCTCAGCACCATTAATCACGAAAGTACCATTATCGGTCATATATGGGATCGTACCAAGGAACACATCCTGAATAAATGTACCGAAATCCTCATGATCAGGATCAGTACAATACAGTTTCATCTTAGCCTTCAAAGGTACACTATATGTAAGACCACGCTCCAAACACTCATCAATTGAATAGCGAGGAGGGTCGATATAGTAATCCAAGAACTCAAGAACGAAATTGTTACGTGTATCGGTAATAGGGAAGTTCTCAGAGAACACCTTATACAAACCGTCATTCTTGCGTTCCTCAGGCGGAGTATCCAACTGTAAGAAGTCCTTGAAAGACTTTAACTGCACATCGAGGAAATCCGGATATGGATACGGATTATGCACGCTGGCAAAATTTACTCTGTTATCAACAATTTTTGTAGCCATTAGAAGTTATTAAATGGGTTTTATTAATAATATAATAAAAGACACAAAAAGGTTAGGACTCACCTACTTGGAGAATCCTAACCATTTATATAAAAAATGTATTACTCTAATTACTTGAGCTCTACCTTAGCACCGGCCTCTTCGATAGCCTTCTTAAGGCTCTCAGCCTCGTCCTTAGCTACACCTTCCTTGATTGTAGAAGGAGCACCGTCTACGAGATCCTTAGCCTCTTTCAAACCGAGACCACAAGCCTCCTTAACAGCCTTTACAACCTGGAGCTTTGCGCCACCAACCTCAGCGAGGACTACGTCGAATGTAGACTTCTCCTCAGCTGCAGCTGCACCACCAGCAGCAGGACCAGCAGCTACAGCTACAGCTGCAGCAGCAGGCTCAATACCATACTCGTCCTTGAGGACTGTTGCCAACTCATTAACTTCCTTAACAGTAAGATTTACTAACTCTTCTGCAATAGCTTTGATATCTGCCATTTTATTCTAAATTTTATTTTTGTTTATACTATAATTAATGATAACATTGTGATTGATTACTCAGGACGCTCGCCCAATGTCTTAAGCACACCATGAATAGTGTTGCTTCCTGATTGAAGAGCTGAAACAACGTTCTTTGCAGGTGACTGGAGCAAAGCAACAATCTCTGCGATAACTTCGTTCTTGCTCTTGAGAGCTGAAAGTTCTGCAAGTTTGTCTGCGCCAACGTAGAAGCTTTCCTCTGCATAAGCAGCCTTCAGTGTTGGAACACCTTCCTTGTCATATTCCTTCAACAACTTAGCTGGTACATTAGCTGTATTGGCAAACATTACAGCAGTAGTACCCTTCAAGCAGCCATAGAGCTCAGAAAAATCGATATCTGAAGCCTCGAACGCCTTGTGAAGCAAGGAATTCTTAACAACAACCATCTTAATCTCGCTCTGGAAGCACTTACGACGGAGTGCGCTTGTCTTCTCAGCATTCAATCCTGTAACATCTACAAGATAGAAATGAGGAAACTCCTGCAACTTCTGTCCAAGTTCAGCGATAATAGTATCTTTAACTTCTTTCTTCATTTTACAAAACTTTTAGAGTTATTCAACTGATTTAGGATCAATCTTGATACCCTTACTCATAGTGCTAGAAATAAAGATACTCTTGATATATGTACCTTTAGCAGCAGCAGGCTTCAGTTTGATAACTGTGTTGATGAATTCCTTAGCATTTCCATAGATCTGCTCAGGAGTCATGCTAACCTTACCGATTGAAGTATGGATAATACCAGCCTTATCAACCTTAAAGTCAATCTTACCTTGCTTAACTTCCTTTACTGCCTTAGCAACATCCATAGTTACAGTGCCACTCTTAGGGTTAGGCATCAAACCACGAGGACCGAGTACACGACCCAAAGGACCAATCTTACCCATACAAGAAGGCATTGTGATGATGACATCAATATCTGTCCAACCACCCTTAATCTTCTCAACGTATTCGTCAAGACCTACATAATCAGCGCCTGCTTCCTTAGCAGCAGCTTCCTGATCAGGAGTACAGAGTGCGAGCACACGAGTAACCTTACCTGTTCCGTTTGGCAATGAAACAACGCCACGAACCATCTGGTTAGCCTTACGTGGATCAACACCTAAGCGTACATCAATATCAAGAGATGCATCAAACTTGGTAGTGGTAATTTCCTTTACCAACTCTGAAGCCTCCTTCAATGTGTATGCCTTCCCTGCTTCAACCTTATCAGCTACTGATTTTTGATTTTTTGTCAGTTTACTCATTTTTCTAATTGAAGTTTTAAATTATTTACCAGGGAAGTCCCCTTTTACAGTAATACCCATACTTCTTGCAGTACCAGCGATGAGCTTCATAGCTGATTCTACAGTAAAGCAGTTCAAGTCCTTCATCTTATCCTCAGCGATTACCTTTACCTGATCCCAAGTAAGAGAAGCAACCTTCTGACGATTAGGCTGAGCAGAACCTGACTTGATTTTGGCAGCCTCTTTCAATTGAACTGCAGCAGGTGGAGTCTTGATAATAAAATCAAAAGACTTGTCAGTATAATAAGTAATAACTACTGGCAACACTTTACCTGCTTTGTCCTGGGTACGGGCGTTGAATTCCTTGCAGAATCCCATAATATTAATACCCTTAGAACCCAATGCAGGTCCTACTGGAGGTGAAGGATTCGCAGCGCCACCTTTAATCTGTAATTTGATTAATCCAGCAACTTCTTTAGCCATTTCTTTGTTAATATTTAAAATTGAAACTTATAAGGAATAACAATCTCGTAACAGAATCCTATTCCTTTTCTACTTGCATAAAACCTAATTCCAACGGAGTTTTACGTCCGAAGATCTTAACCGTAACTTTCAGCTTATGCTTTTCTGCATTAACCTCTTCAACGATTCCGCTGAAACCACTGAATGGACCTTCCATAACCTTAACGGTATCATTAACCAAGTAAGGACAATCAAGATTCTCCTCAAACTCAGTCTCCTCTGCAGAACCCAGCATACGATTGATATCGCGCTGTGGAACTGGTGTTGGTTCATCCAAACCTCCAAGGAAACCCAAAACATTAGGGAGGAAACGCAACGTATGCGCTACATCACCCTTCAGTTTGGCCTCCACAAAAACATAACCTGGAAGAGAGACCTTTTCTTTAACTACTCTCTTTCCATTACGCACAGTTGCATGCTTCTCAACTGGAATCAACACCTGAGAAACATTTGCTGCTAGTAAGTCATTGTGCTTCATTTCAGCTTCGATGTATTCTTTCACCTTAGCTTCTTTACCACTAACGGCTTTAAGCACATACCATTTATTTCCTGCGTCTGCCATTTCCTTAAAAAATTAACCTGGATAAACTACAACCATAAAGGCTTTGAAAATAGAATCCATCGCGAACACAACAAGTGCAATGACTAGGGAAGCAGATAATACAACCATTGCACTATGAGTAAGTTCGGCACGTGATGGCCAAGTAGTCTTATGCGCAAGTTCATCGTAACATGCCTTGCAATAATTTACTATTTTATTCATATTATCTTCTATTTAGCACGGGTTGAAGGGCTCGAACCCTCGACACCTGGTTTTGGAGACCAGTGCTCTACCAACTGAGCTAAACCCGTAGATAGACCCCCTCTCCCGTAGGAGGGGAGTCTGTTATATATAGCAAATTAGATAAATCTAAATTACTTGATATCGTCGAGAATTGTTGTAATCTGACCAGAACCTACTGTACGACCACCCTCACGGATAGCGAAACGAAGACCCTCGTTCAAAGCAACCTTGTAGATCAACTCTACCTCAATCTCTACGTTATCACCAGGCATTACCATCTCAACTCCCTCTGGAAGCTTGATTTCACCTGTACAGTCCATAGTACGGAGATAGAACTGAGGACGATACTTGTTACCGAATGGAGTGTGACGGCCACCCTCTTCCTTCTTCAATACATAGATAGAAGCCTTGAAGTGATCGTGAGGAGTAATAGCACCTGGGTGTACAACTACCATACCACGCTTAACCTCAGCCTTATCGATACCACGGAGAAGCAAACCTACGTTATCACCAGCTTCACCCTCTGCAAGGATCTTACGGAACATCTCAACACCAGTAATAACTGACTTCTTGTCCTCACCAAGACCGAGCAACTGAACTTCGTCACCTACCTTGCAACGACCTGTCTCAATACGACCTGTAGCAACAGTACCACGACCTGTAATTGAGAATACATCCTCGATAGGCATCAAGAATGGCTTATCAATCTCGCGCTCTGGCTCCTGAATCCACTCATCAACTGTATCCATCAAAGTCTCAACAGACTTAACCCACTTCTCAACACCGTTCAAAGCACCGAGAGCAGAACCACGTACAATTGGAGTATCCTCCTCGTAACCATACTGCTCGAGGATCTCACGAAGCTCCATCTCAACGAGCTCAAGCATCTCCTCATCGTCAACCATATCGCACTTGTTCAAGAAAACAACCAAACGAGGTACGTTTACCTGACGTGCAAGAAGTACGTGCTCACGTGTCTGTGGCATAGGACCATCTGTAGCAGCACAAACCAAGATAGCACCATCCATCTGAGCAGCACCAGTAACCATGTTCTTTACATAGTCAGCGTGTCCAGGACAGTCAACGTGTGCATAGTGACGCTTTTCTGTTTCATACTCAATGTGAGCTGAGTTGATAGTGATACCACGCTCTTTCTCCTCAGGAGCATTATCAATCTGATCGAATGACTTAACTGCCTCAGATGTACCGAGCTTCTCGTTCAATACCTTAGAGATAGCAGCGGTCAGAGTAGTCTTACCATGGTCAACATGACCAATTGTACCAATGTTAACATGCGGTTTGGTACGCACGAATTCTTCTTTAGCCATAGCTTTTCTTTTTATTTATATAAATGAATAATCTGTTCCTCTACCATCCTAAGCATCTAGAACGATAGAGCTGTAACTGAGAGTTGAACTCAGGACCTCTTCCTTACCAAGGAAGTGCTCTACCACTGAGCTATTACAGCAAGTTAATAAATTGAGCGGAAAACGGGGCTCAAACCCGCGACCCCCAGCTTGGAAGGCTAGTGCTCTATCAACTGAGCTATTTCCGCTTATCAAAGAAAGTGGGTAGTGATGGATTCGAACCACCGAAGGCATAGCCAGCAGATTTACAGTCTGCCCCATTTGGCCACTCTGGTAACTACCCAAATTTTCTTTTTCTGAGCCTCTTGTCGGATTCGAACCAACGACCCCGAGATTACAAATCACGTGCTCTGGCCAACTGAGCTAAAGAGGCAATCTTTACAGCCGCAATACGGCTAAATTTCCATCTACCGGAAAACGGCTGCAAAGATACAACTATTTTTTGAATCAACAAAATTTTTTCGAGTTTTTTTTATCGATTCCTTGATTTTTCTTTAAATTTGGTCAATTGAACCTTCATTGAGTCCACTGCCTGGTCAATTCCTTCCTCAAAAGTGTCACATGTCTTTTCTACGAACAACTTGGTTCCAGGGACAGCAACTTCCAGATGAACTTCCTTATTTAAGGCAGTAGCAGGCTTCACGACCTTTAATTGCACCTCTACTTTCTGTATATCTTCAAAAGTTTTTTCTAACTTGGCGACTTTCTTTTCGATAAACGCCTGTAACTTCTCGGTAGCGTCGAAGTGAATCGACTGAATCTTAATTTCCATAGTTACCTCCATTTTTAAAAGGTTACGCCCGAGGATGGGCTTCAATATAAACTCGTTTCAACTGTTCAAACGTTGTATGCGTATAAATCTCGGTCGTCGAGAGTTTCGCATGTCCTAACAGCCTTTTCAAACTTTCTATTCCAGCACCATGATTCAACATTGCAGTAGCAAACGTATGTCTCAACACGTGCGGACTTTTCTTTTTCAACGAGCAAACCCTTGCGAGGTTCTCCTTCACGATTTCTCTGACTTGAACCGGACTCATCCGTCCGCCCTTATCCGCAAGCAAAAGAGCTCCAGACCTAACCATCACTCTTTGTGCTCTTAGAGCCAAATATTCCGAAAGAGCATTTTTAAGCTCGTCACCAAAAGGAACTATACGTTGTTTGTTTCCCTTACCCGTAATCTTTATCTCTTTTTTGATAAAGTTCACATCGTCAACATCAAGTCCTATCAACTCTGACAATCGCATCCCCGTCTCATAGAACAATATTATAATAGTACGTGCGCGTACATTATTATAATCATCGCCCCACATCTTCCTGTCAAGCAACTCATCCATCTCATTTTCTTTCAAGAATTGAGGTAGCGGTTTACTCTCCTTAGGTCCTTTGAGGCTATGAGCGGGATCCGACTCCACATAATGTCTGACTAAAGCAAACCGATAGAACATTTTCAAAGCACTCAACCGGCGATTAACCGAGGTTGGCTTATTTCCTGCATCTATCATATGCTCCATCCAGTTGCGAATCATATCAGAATCAACAGATTCCCAAGTGAAGGATTCAGACAAGTTCCTAGCATACTGCTCAAAGAGTTTCAAATCTTCGCGATAGTTTTCTACCGTCCTCTGCGACCTGTTCAGTTCAGAGCGCAAATATTCCAAGAACTTATCTATACTCAACATAACGTCGTACCTTTTTCATTTCGGCAACGAAGTTACGAAAATTATTTTAAACTACCAAATTTTTTGAGGATTTTTTACTTTTATTCCTCGTTTGCACGCAACTGCTGTACGTAGATGGCGTGTTCCATCTTGAGACGCTTCAAAACAGAAGGCTTGTCATACTGCTGACGAGCACGAAGCTCCTTAACAACACCTGTCTTTTCGAATTTTCTCTTAAACTTCTTGAGAGCTCTCTCGATGTTCTCACCGTCTTTAACTGGTACAATAATCATTTTTTTGCTTTTAATTTATTATGTTAAACTTATGTTATTCAATGCGAAATATGGCAATGCCACAATTTGCGGGTGCAAAATTACATCTATTTTATCAAACTACCAAGTTTTTCTTCAACTTTTTACTCTAAAATGTTCATTTTATGGGTTTTGTAGCATTTTCAAGCCATATTTTCTCCTCTTCATCAAGGAAAGGAGACAATTTTTCATAAACCGAATGATGATAAGCATTGAGCCAGTCAATCTCTTCAGGCAACAACATATCAACATCTATAGGAGTGGTATCTATAGGACAAAGAGTAAGAGGCTCTATCTGCAGGAATTTACCGAACTCAGTAGACATGTAGTCTGAAATCAGCACCGTATTTTCTATTCTTACGCCGAACTTACCAGCCAGATACAAACCAGGCTCATCAGTCAAGGTCATTCCAGCTCTCAAAGGTGTAGGCATCCACTCCATTCTTATTTGATGAGGGCCTTCGTGCACACAGAGATACGAACCTACTCCATGGCCTGTACCATGCAAGAAATTATATCCTTCACGCCACATACACTCTCTTCCCACAGCATCCAACTGTGTTCCTGATGCACCATCGGGGAATTTAACCAATTCCAACTGAATATGCGCTTTCAGAACCAAGGTATAAATATGCTTCATCTCTTCAGATACAGGTCCCAAAGCAATGGTACGGGTAATATCAGTAGTACCATCCTGGTATTGAGCCCCAGAGTCTATCAGGATCAAGCCTTCCGGTTTCAGAACGACATCTGTTTCAGGAGTTGCCTCATAATGAACAATTGCTCCATGCTGCGCATAGCCGGCAATCGTATCAAAAGAAATATCTCTGAACAGTTTCTGTTCGGCACGTAGCGACGTCAATTTCTCATCAATGGAAATTTCTGTTTGTCCGCCAGCCTCAACAGCAGGTTTTAGCCACTTCAAGAACTTAACCATAGCAACACCATCTTTAAGCATCGCACTACGGTAGCCCTCTATTTCTGCTTCATTTTTCACAGCCTTCATAGCCGGAATAGGAGAAGCTGCAGCAACAATTTCCTGGCATTTTAGAGTTTTCCACAGATAATAGCTCGTTTCATCTCCATCTAACAGGATATTATATTCCGAATATGATTTAAGGCATTTTTCCACCTTATTATAATTATAGAGAGAAACCTGATTGTCTTGAAGATACAGTTTTACTTCAGGAGATAATTTATTATCATCCACGAAAAGAGAAACTTTATCGCTCTCAACCAACAAATAACTTACAAATACAGGATTGCAATGAACATCTGTACCTCGAAGATTCAAAGTCCAAGCAATATCATCCAAAGCAGAAACGAGCATACCATCTGCATGAAGTTCTCTCAAAGACTTACGGATACGGACCACTTTAGAGGCTAGCGTCTCTCCAGCATATTCCAACGGTTGAATTTCTACAGGATTAGCAGGAAGCGAAGGACGATTCTCCCAAATCTGTTCCAAAGGGTCCAAATTAGTTCTAAGCGTAATTCCACCGAGTTTACGGAGAGAATAGCTTAAATCTTTAACATAATTATAAGAGTTGACCATGCCATCAAGCCCAACCTCAGGAGACTGTACATCCTGCAATTCTTTTCCCAACCATTCTGCGATAGTAGGCGTACCTTCCATTTTCAGCCTCATCAGCTGATATTCAGTATCTTCCAACTGTTCTTCCGCAGCCAAGAAGTAGCGGGAATCAGTCCATAAAGCAGCCGATTTCATTGTAACGACAGCAGTACCAGCCGACCCGTTAAAACCAGAGATCCACTCTCTTCCTCGCCAATGGTCGGCAACATACTCGCTCTGATGAGCATCTGTACTAGGGAAGATGAAAGCAGAAAGATGTTCACGCTTCATCAACTCCCTCAATCTAGCTAAGCGTAATTCGATTTCATTCATAATTGTTATGCAATTTAATGTTTAACTTAACTCAAAATAATGCATTTTGCTAATTAGAGATTACAAAGATAACATTTTTAAGAATTAACAACAAATTTAAGCGCAAAAATATGCACGATTTACATTACTTTTTATTAATTTTGCGGTCGGAAAGTAAAAAGAAGGAGTTTTACAAACTTTATTCCAGATACATTCCGCTATTTTTCAGGAGAAAAAGATTATAAACATTTAAATAAGAATTGTAGTTATGAATTTTTTAACAAATGACAAACTCGTTATCGTCGGTGCAGGCGGTATGATCGGTTCTAACATGGTACAGAGCGCTTTGATGCTCGGTCTTACTCCAAACATCTGTCTTTATGATATCTTCGAGCCAGGTGTACATGGTGTTTTCGATGAGATTCAGCAGTGCGCATTCCCAGGTGTTAACGTAACTTATACTGTTAACCCAGAGGAGGCTTTCACTGGTGCTAAATATATTATTTCTTCTGGTGGTGCTCCTCGTAAGGAGGGTATGACTCGTGAGGATCTTCTTAAGGGTAACTGCAAGATTGCTGCAGAATTTGGTGACAACATCAAGAAGTACTGCCCAGAGGTTGAGCACGTAGTTGTTATCTTCAACCCAGCTGACGTTACAGCTCTTACAGCACTTATCCACTCAGGTTTGAAGCCAAACCAGTTGACATCACTCGCAGCTCTCGATTCTACTCGTCTGCAGCAGGCTTTGGCCCTCGAGTTCGGTGTACAGCAGGATAAGGTTACTGGCGCTCACACTTATGGTGGTCACGGCGAGCAGATGGCTGTATTTGCTTCTCAGGTTAAGGTTGACGGCAAACCATTGGCAGAGATGGGTCTTTCTGACGAGCGTTGGGAAGAGATCAAGCACCACACAGTACAGGGTGGTTCTAACATCATCAAGCTCCGTGGCCGTTCTTCATTCCAGAGCCCAGCTTACAACGCAGTCAAGATGATCGAGGCTGCTATGGGTGGTGAGAAGTTCACTTTGCCAGCAGGTTGCTATGTAAACTGCGACAAGTGCGGTTTCAAGAACGTAATGATGGCTATGCCTACTACTATCGACAAGACTGGTGTTCACTTCACAGAGCCTACAGGTACTGAGGAAGAACTCGCTAGCCTCGCTAAATCTTACGAGCACCTTTGCAAGATGCGCGATGAGATCGTAGAGCTTGGCATCGTTCCTCCAGTAGCTGAGTGGAAAGAGATGAACCCTAACTTGTAATTCTCCGCTTCGGATTTTTAGAAGTTAACTCGATAAGGGCTGAATCGTGAAAATGCTTCATGATTCAGCCTTTTTTCATTTATTTTTCCCCTATAGCGACCATTTATCACCAAATACGCCATATCGTTACATTTTTCAGTAAATCAGGTTATACGAGTTTGGCATTATTTTTGTAATTTTGCACACAGAAATAACAAATTAAAAAGGATAATAGAAAATATGGAACTGATAAAGAACAAATCATTCGGAGGCGAGCGCCCTCTTTTTGGTGCTCACGATGTGCGTTTAGAAGATATTACGATTACAGACGGCGAATCGGGCATCAAATGCTGCCAAAACATAGAATGCCACCATTCCAAGTTTTATGGCAAATACCCTTGGTGGCATGTGGACGGTTCTCTTATCACAGACTGCTACTTCGCCCCAGAAAGCCGTTCGGCCATCTGGTATAGTGATAATATGGTGATGAAAGACTGCACCATCGATGGGCCTAAGTTCTTCCGCGAAATGAAGAATCTGAATTTGGAGAACGTAAACATCACAGATGCTGATGAGACTTTCTGGAAGGTAGATGGCTTGAAACTGAAGAACGTAAAACTCCACGATGGAACTTATCCATTCATGTTTTCCAAGAATATCTATGTAGACGGACTTGAGAGCGACTCTAAATATGTATTCCAATACTGCAGAAATGTGGAGATTCACAACGCAAAGATTACAACCAAGGACAGTTTCTGGGAATGCGAGAATGTAACCGTCTATGATTCGGAACTGAATGGTGAGTATCTGGCCTGGCACAGCAAGAACATCAAGTTCGTACGTTGCCACATCAGCGGCGAGCAGCCTCTCTGCTACATGGACCATGTAACTCTGGAGGATTGCACCTTTGATAAGGAATGCGACCGTGCCTTCGAGGATTGCACCAACATCGATGCGCAGATTAAGGGAAGTATCACCAATATCAAGAACCCTATCTCCGGAAGAATCGAGGCAGACGAAGTGGGAAGCGTAACATATACTGAGTTTGCCAAAGCGCCAAAGGGTGTATGTGAAATCACAGATAAATCGAAATAGTTTAAGAGGTAATTACAGAAATGACAACAATCAAGTAAATTACTTATTGTTCCCATAACTAATTATTCTTACACTTAACTGAAATCTCCGTTCATAGACACTGAACGGCCGTTCAAAAGCTTTGAATGTACGTTCAATGTCTTTGAACGGAGATTCAAAGTCTATGAACGAAGATTTCAATTAGGAGAAAAAGAGAATCATCCTATATAAATAAGAGAATTATCCTATATAGATAGAAGAAACAACATAGATAGAAAACAAATATGAAATACAATTTTGATGAAATCATCGAACGTCGTGGAACCAACTCATACAAATGGGATTTGGTGAAGGAAGACGGCGTTATTCCGATGTGGGTAGCAGATATGGACTTCCAGACAGCTCCCTGCATCATCGAAGCCCTACAGAAGCGCGTAGCTCATGGCATCTTCGGCTATACCCTCGTACCTGATTCTTATTACGAGGCTATCATCAGCTGGTTCTCCCGCCGCCACCAGTGGAAGATAGAGAAAGACTGGATTCTCTATACTCCAGGCGTTGTACCAGCCATTTCTTGCTGTCTGAAAGCCATCTGCATGCCTGGCGAAAAGGTATTGGTACAGACACCTGTCTACAACTGCTTCTTCTCCTGCATTACAAACAGCGGCTGCGAAGTAGTAGAAAACGAACTGAAACGTGTGGGCAACTGCACTTATGAGATAGATTTCGAAGACTTCGAGCGCAAATGTGCTGATGAGAAGACCACAGCCTTCATCCTCTGCAATCCTCACAATCCAGCCGGAAGAGTATGGAAGAAAGAGGAACTTGAGCGAATGAACGACATCTGTCTCAAGCACGGGGTAAAGGTCATCGCAGATGAAATTCATTGCGAGCTCATCATGCCAGGCTATCAGTATACTCCATTTGCCAGCATCAGCGAAGCTTGCCGTGACAACTGCGTGGTATTGAATTCCCCATCAAAGCCATTCAATATTGCAGGACTTCAGATAGCCAACATTATCTGTCCGGATGCAACATTGCGCCGCCGCATCAACCGTGCCATCAACATCAACGAGGTTTGTGACGTAAACCCATTCGGCGTTATCGCTCTCCAGGCAGCTTACAATGAGGGAGAAGAATGGTTGGATGAATTGAACCAATATCTCTATGAGAACTATCAGGCAGTAAAGGAATTCTTCAATACAGAATTGCCACAAGTTCGCGTTACCCGCCTTGAAGGCACCTACCTGGTATGGCTCGATATCCTGCCATTCGAACTGTCAAGCGACGAGGCTTATGAAAAGCTGATGAACGATGGTAAGGTATTCGTCAACAGTGGTACGATGTATGGCAGAAAGGCTGGTCAGGGCTACCTGCGCCTCAACATCGCCTGTCCTCGCAAGACCCTGATGCAGGGCCTGATTCGCATTGCTCGGGTTCTCAGCCAGTATATGGATGAAGAGGATTTAAGCGGATGCCCTGCATAAAAGGCGAAGAAAGAGAAAATATTTCTAAATAAAATGTTTAAAACAAGATAAGATGGAAAATGAAGTTTTGAAAGCCATTAAGGAGAGAAGAAGTATTCGTCGCTTCAAGGCAGATCAGATTACCGACGAAGAGTTGAAGACGGTATTGGAAGCCGGCACATGGGCAGCAACAGGTCATGGAACACAGGAGCCTTTCATCATTGCCGTTCAGAATCCTGAGATTTGCGCCCAGCTTCGCAAGATGAACGCAGAAATCATGGGTGTAGAAAGCGATCCTTACTATGGAGCGCCAACCATCGTTATCGTTCTAGCACCAGAAAGCAACGTTAACGGTGTGAAAGATGGCAGCCTTATCTTAGGCAATATGATGCTTGCAGCCCACTCTATCGGCCTTGCATCTTGCTGGATTAACCGTGAAGACGGCATGTTTGCATCAGAAGAAGGCAAGAAGATGATGAAGGACTGGAATCTTCCAGAGGGGCTGATGGGTATCGGTGCCTTAGCCTTGGGTTATGCTTCTGCGCATCCTCATACCGTAAAACCAAGAAAAGAGGATTACTACCGCATTATCAAATAAAGGCAGGATGCCTGGTTTACGGCACATACATTTACAAGAAAAGGTCTCATGAAGGAAAACATTCATGAGACCTTTTTATATATGTATATAATGAAGCTATTACAACTTTACACTTGCCAAGACCTTATCAGTAGCGCCAGCCAAATGAGCCACGAAGGTGCCAGCCTTATCGCCAGCCTGTTTCAGGAAGGCCTCATCATTCATCAGAGAACTCATCAAACCTGAGAAATCCTCATAGGTATTGATTTCAAAACCTCCACCCGATTTCAGCAAGCCCTGAGCCTCCTGAAACTTTTTATTGTTCGGACCAAAGATAACCGGCATATTCCATACGGCAGCCTCCAAGGTGTTATGAATACCTACACCAAAGCCACCACCGATATAAGCCACATCACCATAGTTGTACATACTGCTCAACAATCCGAAACAATCGATGATCAAGACATCAGCCTCCGCAGCTTCTTCAGGAGTAGTTTGCGTATAGCGCACCACCTTCTTGTCCTTTATCAGAGAAAAAATCAACTTCAGATGCTCTTCAGCGATGACATGAGGAGCAATCAGCAGGCGCCAATCCTTATGCTCATTAAAGAAAGGTATAAAGACATTCTCATCTGGTGGCCAAGAGCTACCGGCAACAAATACCTTGAAATCATGATGAGGTACATCCGCAGACTGAGATGAAGCCACTCCTGTTCTGAAAGCCTCGCAAATCGGCAAATGCTTGGCAGCCTCCTTTATCTGGAGAACACGGTCGAAACGGGTATCTCCTACCACATCCACAGCCGTGATGCCGATACCTTTGAGCAATTGCTTACTCTCTTCGTTCTGTACGAAGAAACGGGTAAAGCACTTCAGCACTCCGGCATAACTCCTGCCATACCACTTGAAGAACACCTGATCCTCGCGGAAGATACTGCTCACGCTATAAGTAGGAATGTTGCGATGTTTCAGAATATGAAGGAAATTAGACCAGAACTCATACTTGATGAAGAAAGCCATCACAGGACGTACCAGTCTAAGGAAACGGATAGCGTTCAACCTAGTATCCACTGGCATATAACAGATGATGTCTGCTCCCTCATAGTTCTTGCGCACCTCATAACCTGAAGGAGAATAGAAGGTAAGCAGAATCTTATACTGAGGATAGTCCTTGCGGATACGTTCCATCAAAGGTCGTCCCTGTTCAAACTCACCGAGCGATGCAGCATGAAACCAAATGTACTTAGCGTTAGGATCCACCTTCTGCTTCAATATTTTGAAAGCCTCACGCTCACCACGCCACATCTTGCGCACCTTTTCATTAAACAGACTTGCAATGGCTATGCCCCAAAGGACAAAATATATTACGATATTATAGATCATGATATTTCTTTATATTGGTTACTATCTATAAATACGTGAACTCTCTGAATAGCCTTCAGCAATATGCTGCAGAAAGCCATTCAGAGAGAAATTATTGTGAATTAACCCAAAACTTCGATTGCCTTGCGAAGACGGCGCAGAGTTTCCTCCTTGCCAAGGAAGGCAGAGATATCGAACATACCCGGGCCCTTACCCTCACCTACGAGAGTCAGACGGAATGCGTTCATCACATCACCCAGCTTATAGCCCTTATCCTCTACCCATTTCATCACGACAGGTTCCTGACCTTCGATAGAGAAATCCTCAATACCTTCAAGCACATCAGCAAGTTCTGTCATCTGCTGTGCAGAATATTCCTTCCAGCGCTTCTTGGCTGTCTTAGCATCATACTCTGTAGGAGCAATGAAGAAGAAAGAACACAATGGCCACAATTCATAGACAAAGTTCACACGATCCTTCATCATGTGTACCACCTGCTTTACGCGGTCCAGAGTTTCCTCTACACCATTGTTGGCAACAATAGGGGCAAAGAGGTTAGCTATTTCATCATCGCTCTTCATCAGAATGTATTCGTGGTTGAACCAGATTCCCTTCTTGAAGTCGAACTTGGCACCAGCCTTAGAGCAACGTGAAATATCAAAAGCCTTCACCAGTTCATCAAGAGAGAAGATTTCCTGTTCTGTACCAGGATTCCAGCCGAGGAGCGCCAGGAAGTTGACTACAGCCTCTGGGAAGTAGCCACTCTCACGATAACCGGAAGAAACCTCGCCAGTCTTAGGATCATGCCACTCCAGCGGGAATACAGGGAAACCGAGGCGGTCGCCATCACGCTTACTCAGCTTACCTTTACCTTCAGGCTTAAGAAGCAAAGGAAGATGCGCAAAACGAGGCATGGTATCTTCCCAACCGAAAGCCTTATAAAGAAGTACGTGCAAAGGCGCACTAGGCAACCACTCCTCACCGCGGATTACATGAGAGATTTCCATCAGGTGGTCGTCTACGATATTTGCCAGGTGATAAGTTGGCAATTCATCAGCACTCTTATAAAGTACCTTATCATCCAGGATATCGCTCATTACCTTCACGTCACCACGAATCATATCGTTCACGTGAATTTCCTGTCCCGGTTCAATCTTGAAACGTACAGTATACTGCTTTCCGTCAGCAATCAGTTTATCAACCTCTTCCTTAGAAAGAGTCAGAGAGTTGCGCATCTGCATACGAGTATGAGCATCATACTGGAAATTCTGGATTTCGGCACGTTTCGCTTCCAACTCCTCAGGAGTATCAAAAGCAATATACGCCTTATCATTATCCAGGAGCTGCTGAACATACTGCTTATAAATATCACGACGTTCACTCTGGCGATAAGGTCCATGCTCCCCACCGAAACTTACACCCTCGTCAAACTGGATACCCAGCCACTTGAAAGATTCCAGGATATATTCTTCGGCTCCAGGCACGAAACGATGAGAATCTGTATCCTCAATACGGAACACCAGCTCACCTCCATGTTGGCGAGCAAACAAATAATTATACAGAGCGGTACGAACACCGCCAATGTGCAATGCACCCGTTGGACTAGGGGCAAAACGCACCCTTACTTTTCTATCTGCCATGTCTTTTTATAGCTATTTTCAAATTTTTCTGCAAATTTACATCTTTTTTTGCGATTTTAGCCGTTTTTTTTCGTATTTTCGCACTGTAAAACGAAATAAGTAAGAAAAAAGTAGGAAAATGAGCATATTTAACAACCCAGAAGAGAACTATTGGCGCAATTTCGCCACAAAAACGGTTTTGATATTAATTACCGTTGCTATCATTGTTTGGTTCCTTCCTCGCAACGAAGGAAGGATGTTCCGGTACGATGTTGGAAAGCCATGGATGTATGGTTCCGTCATCGCAAAATTTGACTTTCCAATCTATAAGACCGATGAAGCCATCAAGCGTGAACAGGATTCGCTGATGAAGCAATTCCAACCTTATTATTCTGTCAATGAATCCATCGGCAGCGAACAGGTGAGCCGTTTCCTGCACGACTTCAGCCAAGGTGTACCAGGTTTGCCAAAAGAATATGTGGGACTCATAGCCCACCAGCTTCAGCGCCTTTATCAGACCGGCATCATCGCTACCACGGAATATAATCGTATCTACAAAGATTCTACCAGTATGATACGAATTATCAACGGAAAGAATGTGAAGAGCGTACCTATCGGTTCGTTCTACTCTACTATTGCCGCTTACGAACGCATCTTCTACGATGAGAAACTGGCAACCCAGCGACAGCTTTTATCCCGTTGCAACCTCAATAATTATGTTGAAGCTAACGTCATATACGATAAGGAAAGAAGCGAGGCAGAGAAAGCCGACATGATGAGCAGCATTCCACTGGCAAGCGGAATGGTGATGAGCGGTCAGAAGATTGTGGATCGTGGTGAAGTGATTACAAACAATACCTATCGGGTGCTCAATTCATTCGATAAGGAGATGAAGCGCCGCAGCTCTACTCAGGAAGAACTGACAACCACTATCATCGGACAGGTACTGTTTATCTTCATTCTTGTCATGCTGTTTACCTCTTATCTCTCACTTTTCAGAAAAGACTATTTTGATAAGCCGCGCAGCATTACCATGCTTTATGCGATGATTACGCTGTTCCCTATCTTTGTGTCACTCATGATGAAACACAATTTCTTCAGTGTCTATATCATCCCATTTGCCATGGCGCCTATCTTCGTACGTGTGTTTATGGACTCGCGTACTGCCTTTATCAGCCACGTTACGATGATCCTCATTTGTGCAGCAGCAGTAAAGTACCAGTACGAGTTTATTATCGTACAGCTGGTAGCTGGCCTTGTTGCTATTTACAGTTTGCGTGAACTCAGCAAGCGTTCGCAGATATTCATCACAGCCCTGTTGGTAACTATAGCCAGCGGTGTAGTATATCTTGCCCTTCAGTTGATGCAGGACAACCAGGTGTTCAACGTAGATGCCAGCATGTATACCTACTTTACCGTAAACGGCATCTTCCTGCTACTCTCTTATCCGCTCATGTACATTATAGAAAAGATGTTTGGATTTACATCTAATGTTACACTTTTCGAGTTGTCAAATACCAACAAGGGATTACTTCGCAACCTGAGTGAGATTGCTCCAGGCACCTTCCAGCATTCTATCACCGTAGGTAACCTGGCAGCAGAGATTGCCAACCGCATCAGAGCCAACAGTCTCCTGGTACGTACCGGAGCACTCTATCATGATATCGGTAAGATGACTAACCCTGTTTTCTTCACAGAGAATCAGGCGGGCGTTAATCCTCACGACCAATTAAGCGACCTTGAGAGCGCACAGATTATCATAAGCCATGTTTCAGAAGGTCTGAAGATGGCAGAGAAGGTTGGTCTGCCAGGCATCATAAAGGATTTTATCACTACTCATCACGGAACGGGCATCACCAAGTATTTCTATATTAATTACTGTAATGCTCACCCTACAGAGGTGATTGACAAGTCACAGTTCCAATATCCTGGTCCGAACCCATTTACCCGCGAACAGGCCATCCTGATGATGGCAGATACGGTTGAAGCGGCTTCGCGCTCTCTGAACGAATATACAGAAGAAAGCATCAGTAACCTCGTCAATAAACTCATCGACGGACAGGTGGCAGATGGTTTCTTCAAGGAGTGCCCTATCACGTTCCGAGACATCGCTCTCGCTAAACAGGTACTCATCGAACGACTCAAGGCTATTTACCATACCCGTATTTCGTATCCTCACTTGAACGTAAGACAGAATGCCGGCAAAAAGACGAGTCAGGAGTCTAAAGAACAAGAGTAAAGATACACTTCGTGAAGTTCTTATGCCGTAAAGCGTATAAGCGGATATACAAAAAGGTAAAACATAACCAATAAAAGCTCTTTTTCTTGCACAGTTTTTAAAATCTGTGCAAGAGAAAGGGCTTTTTGCGTTAATATGTTTTAAATATTTAATAAAACCAATAGCGAAATAGAACATTATAATTACCTTTGCGGACGTTTTAATTTAATATTATTAAGATGAAGAAACTAAAATTAGTTAGTTTAGCCATTGCGATGGCTTGTGCAACCCCATCTTTTGCAGGCGGTTTGCTCACTAACACCAATCAGCATGTTGCATTCAACAGAATGATGAGCCGTGAGGCTTCAATTGGTATCGACGGCGTTTATTACAATCCAGCCGGAGTTGTATTCATGGGTGAAGGTCACCATCTCGCCATCAACTGGCAGTTGGCTTACCAGACACGTAGCATTGAAAATGATTATGCTCTGTTCACAAACAATGTGAACAATCCAATTACTCCTCGTACATTCAAGGGTGAGGCTTTTGCGCCTGTCATCCCTTCATTCCAGTATGCTTATAATAAAGGTAGATGGTCACTCCAGGCTAGCTTCGCCCTCACAGGTGGCGGTGGCAAGTGTACCTTCGATAATGGTCTTGGCTCTTTCGAGAAGATCGTAGCTGAGACAGCAATGGCTGCTTGCGGTTTGGCAAGAACTGTTGACAATGTATTGGGCAATACACTTGGACAGCCAGGAATGCAAATGTTTACAACCGACCAAGCTTTCGGTCAGAAAGGCGAATATAGTTACAATAGCTATATGCATGGCCGTCAGTACTATTACGGTCTCTCTGTAGGTGCTGCATATAAATTCAGCGACAACTTCAGCGCATTTGCAGGCGTGCGTGGCGTTTATGCTTCAACAAACTACTATGGATATGTTGAAAACATCAAGGTAGGCAACATGCCTCTTTACAAGGTACTCGACCCTAACAAGGAAAATGCAGCCAACATTGAATTGAGCTGTGACCAGAGCGGCATCGGCTTTACTCCTATCATCGGTGTGGACTTCAAGACTGGCAAGTGGAACTTCTCTGCAAAATATGAGTTCAAGACTCGTATACGTTTGAAGAACAAGTCTGTAAATCAGGCTCCTAGTATCAGTGCTCTCCCAGACAACTTGTCCAGACAGATGGTTGGAACATTGACTCAGGTGTTCACAAATAAGGGTATGACTCCAGAGAAAGCTCAAGCTGTAGCTACAAATACTACTCAAGCAGTTTTGACTAACGGTGATGTACTAAAGACAATGGCTGGCTTGAAGACTCAGTTCGATACAGAGCTCGAAGAGGCTATCGGTGAATATGAGGATGGCAAGAAGATTGCTGGTGATATTCCTGCTTATCTGGCACTCGGTGTTGGCTACAGTCCTGTAAATGCAGTACGCGTAAACGTAGGTTTCCACTGGTTCGATGACAAGCACGCTACATCTTACAACAACCGACAGGAAAAGTTAAAGCGTGGTACATTGGAGTACAACGCAGGTGTCGAGGTAGATGTAAACAAGAAGATTACCTTGAGTACAGGTTGGCAGAATACCAACTATGGCTTGAGCGATGAATATATGGATGACAAGTCATTCGTTGTTGGTTCCAACTCTGCAGCTATTGGTGGTGTTTATCACATCAATAAGAAGATGGATTTGAACGTGGCTTACTTCCACACCTTCTATCAGCACAAGAAGACTTCAGAGAATGTAAAACTAATAGGAAAGACCTACAGTTCTGACTACACACGTAACAACAACGTATTCGCAGTAGGTCTTGACATCAACTTCTAAACATAACTACAATTATCATAATTAAAAGGCTACCCGTTCTTGCAACAAGTAACGGATAGCCTTTTTCATTTTATTTACCAATCTTATTTTCTTCCATTCTGCCAGAGAAAAGGATGGGCAGGAGACTACAACGGGTCTACATCATAATAAATCTGCAGAGCTCCATATCTCGGATCCTTTCCCATCTGTTGCTGAGCAAACTTCAGATATTCTCTCACCTTCTGCTGATCAATACCATTTTCCAGTTTGATAACAATCTTTCGAATGTTCATCGTCTTAACCCTTGCCACAGCAGGTTTATCGGGTCCCAATACACGCCCGCCAAACCAGCTTCTCAGCGTTTTGCTGAGCTCATGGCTAGCCTGTTCGCATACCTTATCATATTTATGTTTTACATAGACATTAATCAGGTGGAAGAAAGGTGGATAATGAAAAGTTCTTCTCTCCTCCAGAATACCCTGATACAAGCCTTCATAATCATTATGCACCACCTGTCCGATTACAGGCAAGGTAGGATTCTTGGTCTGTAGAATCACCAAGCCACGCTTACCTTTTCTTCCAGCTCTACCACTCACCTGTGCCATCATCATGAAAGCATGTTCGTAGGCTCGGAAATCAGGATAGTTGAGCATCGAATCAGCATTCAAGATACCTACTACACTCACCTTATCGAAATCAAGACCCTTAGAAACCATTTGCGTGCCTATGAGAAGATTCGTCCTGCCTTCAGAGAAGTCTGCGATAAGACGTTCGTAGGCATTTCGTGTACGTGTTGTATCCAAATCCATTCTGGCAATCTTGGCTTCCGGAAAGATTTCCGCTATCTGGTCTTCTATCTTCTCGGTACCAAAACCACGTCCCATGATTTCCGTACTGCCACAGTTAGGACATTCCGTAGGAACCGGATAAGTGTAACCACAATAATGGCAAGTCAGCAGGTTAATGCTTTTGTGTAACGTAAGCGAGACATCACAGTTCTTACATTTCGGCACCCAACCACATACCTTACATTCAACCATCGGCGCAAAACCACGACGATTCTGAAAGAGAATTGCCTGTTGCCCATTCTTCAAAGCCTCTCTTACTGCAGCCAAAAGTTGTGGAGAGAAAGGACCGCTCATCATCTTACGGCGGCGCAAGTCTTTTACATCTACCACCTGAATTTCCGGCAGCTGAACACCTTTGTATCTTGTTTTCAGTTCTACCAGTCCATACTTGCCTTGCTGCGCATTATAATAACTCTCCATCGAAGGCGTAGCCGTACCCAATAATGTCTTTGCCCCATACATCTTGGCAAGCACTATGGCAGCACTTCTGGCATGGTAGCGCGGAGCAGGATCCTGTTGTTTAAAGGAAGTCTCGTGCTCTTCGTCTATGATGACGAGTCCCAAATTCTTAAAAGGCAGGAAGACGGCACTTCTTGCACCCAGGATTACATCATAGGGATGATCAGAGAGTTGTTTCTGCCAGATTTCTACACGCTCAGCATCACTATATTTAGAGTGGTAGATGCCCAGCCGGTCACCGAAAACTCTATGAAGGCGCTCCATGATTTGTACGGTCAGAGCGATTTCCGGCAGAAGATAGAGCACCTGCTTATGCTCCTCTATGGCTTTTCTGATAAGATGAATGTAGATTTCCGTCTTTCCGCTGGATGTCACACCATGAAGCAATACAACATCCTTTTTCATCATTTGCATCAGGATACCATTATAGGCATCTTGCTGAGCCAAGGAGAGAGGTTTAATCAAGTCAAGATGAGATTCTCCATTCGTATTCAATCGTCCTATTTCCAATTCGTAAGTAAAGAGGATTCCTCTATCAATAAGCGCCTTGACAACAGCAGCTGTACAATGGCTCTCATTCATCAGTTCTTCCTTGGTCACTTTTTTTATACCTTCCCTAGGCGTATCTCCATCAAGACTGTCCCAATGCGAGAGACTCAGAAAGGTGGTTAAAGTTTTGGCTTGCTTCAAGGCTCTTTGCACCAAGTTGAGCGCTACATGAAGTGCCTGCTCACTACGGTACGTACTGGCAAGTTCTACATAGAGTTCCATCTTGGGCTTGAATTTCTCTGTAGATTTCAGTCCACCAGGCATGGCAGCATTATAGACATCGCCTAAAGGAGCCATATAATAATAGCCAATCCATTGCCACAATCTCATCTGCTGAGGCAACAGCGAAGGCGTATTGTCAAGTACCGCCTCGACAGGTTTGCAGGAGAATGCAGGCTTATCATTATGCAGCCGGGTAGCCATTGCGATATATTTCTTACTTTTACCAAGAGGAACCAGCAAGCGTACCCCAGGCACAACTTTCCCTTCCATCCCATCAGGGACAGAATAAGTAAAGGTTCCGTCGAGCGGAAGGGGTAATATCACATCTACATACTTCATTTCTAATATTCTTTAACCTTGAAATATCCACCATTCAGACTTTCGACTTGCAAAGTTAGCAAAAAAAAAGCAGATACCCATCATCGGATACCTGCTTTTATATATTTTAAGATGTACTAGGCGAGACCATACGATGTTCTCACCCATAATCTGGCCTGTTCTTTTGCAAGATTAGAACCAATAACCCAAAGCAATCTGCCAACTGTTATTCTTACTGTTACCATTCACAATCTTTTCGCTTGTTTCCTTCCAGGTAACATCTGCAGTCTTACCGCAAGCGATGTTATAGTTTGCAGAGAGCTGGAGATGACTCAGCAGGGTAACACCCAAACCTACGTTTACGCTGAAGTTTGTTTTCTTCAGAGAATAGCAGCTGGAATCATTCCACTTGAAGTTCTTGTCACCAACGTTGATACCCCACTGTGGACCAGCGAAAACGAAAACATTAGCCAAGCTACTCAAACCGAAGCCATAACGTACGTTTACTGGGATATTAAGAGATTTCTGAGTCATTGTTGTCTCTACATTCTCAGCAGAAACCTTAGCTTCCTTCTGATCGTACAAGGCTGCAGCATCAAAGCTCAAGCCAACAATAGGTATAGTAACCTTTACCATTGGACCTACAAAGAAACCAGTCTTGTTAGATGCATCGAATACATCGTTACTCAAAGACATGTTAGTAACATCCAAACCGCCCTTCAAACCAAACTTAATCTGGGCATTAGCATTTGTAGCAAACATCATGGCTACTACAACCATTAATACTGATAAAACTTTCTTCATTCTATATTTACTTTAATTCTTATATAATTTAATGACGTTCTCTACGAACCGTTACCCTAGCCGAGCCACCAGTAGAAACGTTACTTCCTCCTGATCTGCGTTTTTTAACAGTAGAAGTCTTAGCTGGTTTAGATGCAGAACCACTTCTTCTGTTACGGCTTTTCTTCAGAGTCTTGGCATCCATATTCTTTTCTGCCTTGGCAATACTGTCAAGAGAATCCTTCCGAGCCTGATTACCCCAGATATTCTTCTCAAAGGCTTCCAACTCAGCTTCTATGCGTTTCTGTTCTTTCGCCATGGCTGTATCCGAAGGACAGTATTGTGCCAGGGTATTGCCCTGCATATTATTGGTCTTGTAGATTTTACCCTGATACAGATTCTTGGTAAAATAATCTTCTGCACTCATCACAGCAGCATTGTTCACATTACTGGTCATCAGCTGCTGCTTAGCCAGGAAAGGAGCCAGATCATCATACTTCACCCAGAAGAGCGGATACTTGTTTCCTACATCGCCAAAGTCATCATTACGGGTCATGATAGGGCACAAAGCCAATACCTTGGTATGGAAAGAAGCTGTTTTCTGGTCATAATAAGAAGTCTCCTTCACATAGTACGCCTTCACTTCTGCTGACGGAATATCGCTGTCATCAATATGCACCTTTCCGTTATCAGTCTTCTCGTAGTAGATATGATAATTATCTACGAATGCTTTCGGAGTAAGACGGTTGGCGGCAGAAAAATCTTCATTACCATCCATACGATACTGATAAACAGGTACTCTACCCGTAAACATCAGTTTAAAGATATAGGTAAAGAGATTCATCTTACCATCTGTTGGCTCTACAGGATAATACAAGGCTGCATTGGCATCATCTGTGAGATTGAGTTCACGATAGATGTCTCTTCTCCAAACCACGTCCTCATCCATCGGAATGGCTGTAGGGAAATAGAGTTTGGCACGCAAGGTCATATTGTCAGCATTCGACTGTTGTGCCTTTTGCTGAGCCTGCTTTCTGCGAGCCGCTGGCTGTGCCATGATGCTCTGCACCATTCCCAAAAGCATGAATATGAATAATATCTTTTTCATTACATTGAACTTTGAACATTGAACTTTATGATTAGCAAAGCCGTTGAATTCTTCACTCTTCGTTTTTCACTCTTCACTTACTTCACTTACCTGACGATAACTTCCATTGCTGCCGGCAGATTTCGGGTAATTCCATCAGGACCTACAGCCTTGATATGCGAGATATAGAAGCGTCGGTTTCTTGACAGTTTTCTGAACTCTTCGCGCTGTCGTTCTGAGAAATTGGAACCCGCCGAAGCCAAAGGTATGGCATTTCCCATATTATCGAAGAATACGGTTTCGAAGCCCAGCACCTTAAACGGAATATCAAGGAGTCCGTCATCTATGGCTGCATGAATGCCTGGAGCACCCATCAGAGCACCTTTCGATAGAGCACCACCTCTAAATCTGTCTGTACCCATCGCAATATAAGCTGTTGGGTCAGGAAGTTTTCTTACATGGAATACGAATGGAGGCAGACTTCTCACCTGTCCCTTATCGCGGGCTGTCACATGGATGGTAACATCCTTACCCACCGCTGAAGGTGTAGCCACGAAATGACCATTGCCCTTAGCTACGAAAGAACCGCCTGTCATGGTTGCAGAGATAGCATTTGCCGGAACACCAGGAACGCTGATGCTGATAGGATTGGCATAGCCTGCATAGAGCACATTCATCAGGTCGGCAGCAACGGTAGCTGTATTAGGAACAGGCAATACGGTGTATTTCTGAACGAAATTGCGTCGCATCATCTCGCCATTCTTGCCTCTCATCAGAATGTAACCGCCAAACTGATGCTCACCTACGCCACCTGCCACAAAACTGTATCTGCCATTCTCGGCATTAAGCCTACTACCATTCACATAGATTTCCGGGCGCTGTGTACTGTCTATTGCAGCCATCACCACATGCGAATTGAAACGTTCACCGGCATAGAGGGTTGTTTTCTCTGGAATAACGAATGCATCGAGTTCATTCACATTCAGTTCTACCAGATCTATATTTTTCTTCTCCTCATCCGATTTCTTCCCATCATCGGCAAGACTTTTCTTGATTTTCTCGACAATAGACTTGCCTTTGACACCGAATTCCTCATCTGTAGGAGTATTCAGCGCCAACATAGCCATCAGGATGACATACATCAGGTTAATCATCTTCTGGCGAGGCGAAACCGGTCTTTTCTTGATTGCCATGGATATAAATTTGCTTGATTCTATTTATTTTCTTCGTCTTTACTCTTCACTTGTTACATGAGGAGCCGCCACACGCATATTGATGGTCATGGCATCAATCATACGGGTATAAATTTTGTTCAACTGTTCTATCTGCTTTGCCATCATCTTGGTCTGCTCATTGATCTGGTCAATGGTACCAATCTGCTGGCTGGCACTTTTCAGCTGCATCTCGTATACCCTGCTGATACCTGTCAAGGTACGGTTCAGATTCTCCATCTCCTCGCTGTCACGAGTCAGTCGGCTACTCTGTTCGTTTACCTTACTCAAGGTTTCTACCAGGCTCTTCAACTGTTCTACGTAGCTGTTCTGAACTTCCACCACCTCAGGATTAAGTGGAGTCAGTTCTGGCGCAGCAGTCATTACAGGAGAGACAGGAGAAGAAACCTGAGGTTGAATGGTTTCAGAACGATTCTTGGCAGTCATCATTTCTTCAGCCGACACCTTTCCTTCCAGATACTCCTCTGTAGCATGGGTAGGCAGGTCTCTACCTTCGGCTGTCTTGTCGAAAGGACGGTCGAAAGCAGAAAGGAAGAACACGAGAATCTCCGTTCCCATACCTAAGAAAAGCATGAGATTGGCACCAGGAAGATGGGTCAACTTAAAGAGGGTACCAGCGATTACGATAGAGGCACCCCAGCTGTAAGCATAGTTAAGGAATGTCTGACCCGGCACACTATCCATCCACTTCTGTAAGCGGTATACGATATTGAATTTGCTATAATAGCTCATATTATTTATCTCCTATTCTTATTCTTCAATGGTTTCTGTTTTCCGCTAGCCGTAGTAGCAAGACTTCTCACACAACGGAATCCGATGTATGAGCGAGGCTGATTCTGGTACTCGAAAGTGCGCCATGCCGAACGGATAAACGACTCTGGGTCTTTCCAGGAACCACCTCTTACACTCTTCTTCTTCAAACGGTAAGGATCTTCTATGGCAGCATTATACTGTAAAGTTGGGTTAAAATCGCTCATTGCGTCAACACCCGCCTCTGTATAAACGGTACTTGTCCACTCTGCCACATTACCAGCCATATCGTAAAGTCCATTAGAATTTGGCGAATAGATAGCCACCTTGCTGGTTATCAGGTTGCCGTCTTTGGTATAGTTGCCCCTGTCTGGTTTGAAATTGGCGTAAAAACAACCATCCCCGTTCTTTACATCCGCATTGTCCCAAGGAAATTCATTCTGGTTCTTGCCTCTTGCAGCATATTCCCATTCTGCCTCGGTTGGCAGACGGTAACGCTGCACATATCTTGCTTCAGGACCTAAGCCCTTCAACAGATAGTCTGTTCTCCAGGCACAGAAGGCATTTGCCTGTTCCCAGGTAACACCGACTACCGGATAGTCATTATACGCAGGATTGCTGAAATAACTTCTCAGATAGGTTTCATTCTCTGCATTTCTGAAGTCGTTTACCCAACAGGTAGTGTCAGGATAAACATTCACGATATAGGTATTCAGGAAGTCCCATGGTCCTGAAAGCGGACGGTTGATGGTCTCACGCACCACTCTACCCTCATCATCATAATAAGCGGTATCTTTTGAAATCATCACCACCTCGTCCGGATTTATCTTCACATCGGTGTTGAAGGTACGTTCCTGGGGATTCAGACGGAACTTACGCTGAGCCGCAGCTGTATAATCATAGATTTCGTATTTATAGTTGAGCTGGCGCCAGTCGATGAGTTTTTCTCCTGTAACCGGATTGGTTTCATACAAACTTTCAAAAGCTCTCTGCTCATCCTCATTAGGTTTCTTAGGCAGCGCTTTCTTCCAGTTTACATGAGGTGTAACCGGATCGCCATTCTTATCTTCAGTAATCATGTAAGTCTCGTCGCCTCCATAAGCAGGATCAGCCAGACGGGTACGAAGAATAGAATCGCGCACATAAGCCACAAACTGCTTATATTCTGAATTGGTGATTTCGGTATCATCCATCCAGAATCCATCCACCGACACATCCTTGCGTGGTGTTTTCATTCCCCAGAGTGAGTCTTGGGTCTCCATTCCCATTTTCAGGAAGCCACGGTTTATCTTTACCATACCATAAGGGGCTGGCTCTACAAAGCTTCTACCGCTCACGCCAACCACCTCGCCACCTCTGCCTGCAACAGAAGCTTGCTTGGCACCGAAGCAGCCGCTCAAGGTGAGCAATATAGCGAATGCACTAAGGAGCAATATACTTTTCTTCATTGTTTTATGATTCTACTATGTTCTTATTTCTATTTACATTATAATATTCTGACGCTCTGATGACGGTTTCTGCCTTTCTTGGTCAGGTTGATATCGGTCTGATACCCTACAAAGAGTTCATGACTGCCATTTCCGGCACTGAGTTTAGAGGTGTATGCCTCGTAACTGTAACCAAGCACTACCCCATGGAAACTACCGCCTACCAGCACGGTTACCGATCTGTCCGGACTATAGGTTACTCCACCATACAACATCCGTTTTTCATATTGGTAAACCAATCTTCCTGTCAGGTCGCCTCGCCATGTGGTACCATCTGTTGTAACAAGAACAGACGGCTTTATTGTTAAGAACGGATTTCTCAGTCGAATATTGTATCCACCTGTCAAATAATATGTGGCATCTATTTTCAATTCGTTGGTCTCACCTAGATTTATCGTAGGCGATGTAAGATGCTGGGCAGAAAGTCCTACATACCAGGCCTTATGCTGATAATACAGACCCAGACTCAAATCCATTCCGCTTCCATTTACGTCTGAAGTAGAAAAGGCAGGGTCACCACTTTCTCCCAAATCCACCTTGCTTCCATCAAACTTCTCACTCAGCATGCCTCCTTGCACACCCACGCTCAGCGTTCCACCCAGGAGTTTATTCTGCAAAGCATACTGTAAAGCCAGTCGCTGATGAGTAAAAAGACCAATCTGGTCATTCAGTAGCGACAAGCCTACTCCATGCCGGTGATTGAGCAAGAAGAAAGGCATGTCAGCCGCCACCTGAAAGGTACGGGGGTTATGTTCGAATCCAGCCATATCAAGTGCGTAGGCCGCCGCAACATTAAGTTTCGACTGCTTACCCACAGCAGCAGGATTGAATGATGGTTCCATGTCAAAATAATGACTAAAGGAAGGATCATACTGTGCCCTCATTTCGAGCACCCCCACTAGCAGAATCCATATAATGATAAATCTTTTCAACACAATAAGATAACGGAATTTCTTACACATTATTATATATAAGCAAGAAACAAAAGATGAAAAAGGCTACCCTCTTATAAGAGAGCAGCCCTATCATCGAGATTAATACTCGTCATCATTCCAGAGGAATATTAGGGCTGAATACCAAACACTTATAGCCTTCTAACTTTTTTATTGAACATTTTATTAAGGAGTAAAAGTCGCTAAAAGGCTTTTCTAAACCTATCTTGCAACTCCTTGATTCGCTCTAAAAGTTTTTCGAAAGATAAAGTCTGACCATAGATAAAGTGGTTACACATCTCTGCATAATCACCTTCCCAATCCTTCATCAACTCTTGCCTAGGAACGAAATCAATCTCACTAGGCATCAACTTAGAATAATCTACATACCCAACAGCATAGTATATGGAACAATGCTTAACTATACGCTCATACAAATCAATATCCTGCAGGGCTTGTTTGCCAAATCCTGTATCCATCAAGCGTTCGAGATCATAAAGATGTCTAGACATTCGGACATGACGAGGAGTCTGTTTCTGAAACTCCTCGCATAGCAGGAATGCCTTCTCTAGGAATGTTCGAGTAGGCACAACTGTTCTGACCGTAGCTGTAGCCGCCGCATCTTCTCCAGGGAAAGTCTGCTCAATATATGATGAAATCAAACGGTCTTCCGTAGGTTCATTCATAGACAAGCAACTAATCTCTATCTTAACTCTTGGCGGAATATACTCTATCGTATGACCAAGCATAGACTCATAATGAACGAGAATGACAGACGGATCCTTATCACTTGCAACGGGACTTGCCTTACCATCCTCATCAATTTCCTCTACTACATTTTCTATATGGTATCCTTCCACACCAAGTTTCTTTAGATTTTCATCCAACTCTGCTGAAACTGTATCAAGAAAATACCTACGTGCCTTCTTGCGAAGTTTTTCACGCTGATTCTTTGTCGTCTTCTCTATACCGAAGAATTCATGGCTTACAGATAAGTCTATATCCTCACTGAATCTTTCTATCAAATTCCATCCTTTACTGAGACTTGTACCTCCCTTAAAGATGAGTTGATCTGCACATGAACATTTGAAAAGAGCGTTGAGCACCACAGTTACCCACCAGTCCTTTTCAATTGCAACCTGATTAATACGAAACTTCTCTTCCGCACGTTGCAACATTGCTATTCGTTCATCTATTGTGTGATTTAACCAAAGTGTCATAATGCTCGTTTTTATCTATTATATCAGTTATCAGCTTTCTCATCCATACTGGCATGAGAGTAAGGTCTTGTACAAACAAGTCTTTATGTTCCTCTTCATTGACCAATTTTCTTATGGTAGAGAGTTCTTGATTACCTACATTCTTTTGTCCTAAAGTTCTAAGAGCTTGTACAAGAAGCGCTGCCAACACTGTCTGAAAAGCAAAGTTCTTAGGAACACTTCTCTTCAACTCTATAGTCCGATTTCCAAGAGTCAAGACTCTTCCACTTCCCGATGTCAGATAAGTATATTTTGTAGGCACCTGTGTTGAGAGTCCAAGTTTGTTGAGCGCTGTAACTCCTGAAGGTTGTATTTGTACCTTATCTCGCTGGGCTATAGCCATCACCATTTCATCTATTGATGGATAGACTATCCCAAATCGGGTATTCTTAGGGCGAAGATAAACCCCATTAGCTAATCGAACTATATTTCCCTTTTTTTCTTCTACAGAAAGTGCACGACTTACCACCTTCTCATTATCATTGATGTCAGAGAAGTCTGAGATGAAGAGAATCTGCCCTTCACTTGTCTCGTATATACGGTTTGCTATTTCTGCCATATCGTTTTCTTTCTTTAATGGTGCAAAAATACAAAAAATCAGCGATATGTGTAACACCCCGCCGATTTAATTAACTTTTTTTATGTAGAAAACTTTGCAAATATTTTCCACAATCACTTATTTTTATTCACTCTTAGCTGTCTGTGGTACTCACGGCTCTTGCGTTGTAGTTCTTCCTTATGACTGGCATAATATCGACGTTGATACTCTTTTTTCGTGGCAGTTTTTCACTCTTTAAGAGACATACAGGCAAATTCTCCGAATGAATCTGGATACAGCTTGATTATTGCAGTAAAGACTGCGGACAAGACCTGCACGACAATGGAGTTTCCGGCTCGCCAATATAGAGAATAGTCAGAAGTCTTACGATGACGACCATTTATAAACATAAGTTTCGCTATTTGTTCTTTTGTGTAACCTTCTTTACCTCAAATCCGCAACCTATAGGGTTTAGTGGGATTTTGCTTGCAAAGCGACAAA
>ERZ791808.40-NODE-40-length-165037-cov-10.611533_pt1 | contig 165037 bp, 157 predicted proteins | sample MGYA00510305_ERZ791808 | MGnify/ENA primary metagenome ERZ791808 (study PRJEB30046, sample SAMN00792024) | human gut metagenome | study: EMG produced TPA metagenomics assembly of the A metagenome-wide association study of gut microbiota in type 2... | reverse complement strand
TGATATCTGTCAGCGTCAGCGTATCTGCTGTAAAGCCATCATTTGTCCACATCACCAGGTCAAACGCAGACTGCTCTGCATCATCAATCACCGGCACCACTTTTTCGCTGTTATTTCCCGCAAAGCGGAAAACAACTGTATGCCAGTTATGGTCAAATGCCCCAAATGTGCCCAGTTGCGCATTCGACTCCCCCTTGTGGTACATCAGATTCAGATTTGATGCATCCGTCTGAAGGAAGAAGGACGCCAGCATGCTGTTTGCTGTCGCGCCTGACGCCCACTGCGACACCGGCCAGTACAGACCAAAGACAAACTGACCGTTAACCAGTTCGACACCCTCCGGGATCTTAAACCGCACGGCAATTTCACCTCCCTTACTGAGAAGATTTTTTGCCTCCTCCACCGCAACAGTACGGAACATCTTCCAGGAGGTCAGTTTACCCGGCTGTTTTTCCAGTCGCAGCGCCTTCCTGCCACTGTCATCCGTCACAGTGCCTTTACCACCGGACGCATTCCACTGCTGCTCTGTCCATACACCACTGCCACTGTTCGCATCATATCCGGCCACCATTCTTGTTACGGCTTCAGTATGACCGCCTGCAGAAATACCTGCACCCTGCTGTTGCGTCGGACCCGCAGAGCCAGACTGTGCATCCCCCGTGGAGGCTGGCGTGGTCGCCAGCGGTGCAGACTGCCCGCTCAGGAACGGCAGCAAACGCCCGGCTCGCACCAGTATCTCTCCTGCCAGCCGATCTGAAACAATGCCTCTTCGCGCCCAGGAGCTGAAGTGCGTTTTACGATCGGCTGTCGTCCAGTTACCATTACTGCGTGACGCGGCACCATAGTATCCCGCCGTGATAATGTCCGGATCTTCTGACGGCTCGTTTGTCGGCACATTCGCACCATGCTCATCCGTCATCAACGGCACAAAGTGAATATTCTGCGCCGCCTTGCCTTTATAGCCTCCGTAAACCGCCTCATACTGCACTGCATACTTCGCCTTCCAGTCGTACGTGGTGTCACCGCAAATCCACGGGACGCCGGACGTTGTCCCGCCAATACACTGGTCTGCAATATCTGCCAGGTCTGCACGGTATTTATTTACCATGGCAAGAAAAAGTGCATTGTGCTCTGCATGTCTCCCCGAACTGACATCTTTTTCCCCCTGCATCCAGATCACCGACAACAGCACGTTTTTCGGATTTTTCTTCAGGGCTGCACGCGTTCTGCTGACCAGGTCACGATACAACGGTTTATCCACCCCCCACAGGGAAGAGCCCGCTGTCGCACCCGACGCCTCATTAAACGCGCCCTCTGCTCCCGCAGTAAATCCCGAATCGCCACGTCCACACGGGACAAGAAGGATCCCCGCACGGGCAGGCATAAACGGCAGCAGTTTTTTGGCCACATGCAGGGCATGCCCCACACAGCCATACTGCCCTTTATTGAGGTCTGCTTTCGGGTGATTCAGATTACTCACGTCCTGCACATCATGCAGACAATGGTCTGCAGGAATAATGTCGTTATATGCACAGGCCGCACCGCCCGGTGTCACCGTGCTGCGACGCGCCAGTTGCTTAATACGCGGGTCAGGACGATCATACGTATCCGGCAGCGGCAGCCCCTCGCCAAAAGACATCGAGTTGGACTGCCCGGCCAGCGCAATGACAAAGTAATATTCCGGTTCGCTGGTGGTGCTGATAACAGCGCCACCATCACCCGACGGTTGCACCACCACCGGTGTGGTGACATCACCTTCCGCCGCAATGGCCTGCATCAGGGTATAGGGCGTGATGGCCACCGGACTGCCAAATGGCTGCCACCCCTCCTTCAGTTTTTGAGTCAGTCGCTCCGCAAGGTCTGACGGCGACGCCGCCCTGACCACGTCATAGTGTTTAAATGTCATGAATCCTCCCGGTCGGGATAATGTTGTGAGTCAGATGAGGGAACGGGCTGAAGTCCGGAAGTTACAGGACAATGGCAGGAGGAAGACTACAGCCCGCAATACGAAAAAGGCCGCGCTATTGCGCAGAGTGATTACTGTCGGATATTATTCGCCAGCTGAAATATTACTTCACGTTTTGTTGTTTATTCCTTGCCGCCCGCGTCTCCCAGCGCGGGCTTTTTTTGTCCATAAGAAAGCCCCTCCGGAGAGGGGCTGGAGAGTGGCGCTATGTGCCATTGCATGGTGCCGGGTGCCTCCCGGTGAGTTCAGTATCAGCACCTGAACCCGCACAGAAAGGATAAGGGTCGGTGACAAAACACCAGTTGCTGATTGCCCCTCCGCACAGGGGGATTCACCATGCCAGTTTCTTTTAACAAACTCCCCGCAAACCAGACAACAGTCAACCGCCTGAATTGTGAGGTATTTAAAAATTTCAACGGGTAACTGATACCCTGCTAATCGCCTGATGCTTTCTTTTTCAGCAACGGGAAAGCAACAACCACCACACCCACCAGCCGCCCATTTACCACAAATAAAAAAGCCTTCAGGACTGAAGGCGTCTGTAACAACCGAACTGATAGTCTGCCAGCCCCGCCATAACAAGCTGGGTCAGTATTAACTGGCAGCGTTCACGTGAAAGGTAAGTATTCTGCGCAATCTCCCCGACTGTCGCCGGGTAGGTGACGCTTAATTCATTAAACACCACTCTGGCGGTTTCTGTCATATCCTGCTGTTTTAGCATGTCTTTTTCCCTTTTCCGGTTAACGTGACATACCAATAACTCTTGTCTAAAAAGCCAGCAAGCTGAAAGACAGGTATTCACCACCAGCACGTTTACTGTACTGATGCGATTTCAGTCATAAAAAACCCGCCAGGCGGCGGGTTTAAGTTGTGTGGCGTAGTAACCACTCTTAACATACTGACATACTTTTTGCGGACCGCGCTAATCATTTTTTACTTTTTTGGGCAGCCAGTCGTCCATCTCCAGCCTTACACCCAGCATCGACAGACATCCGTCAATAAATCCTTCAGCAATCTGCATCTCAATTCGTATTGCCTTTTCGCTCTTCTTTCTTGTTCTGGCAATCTGCCTTTTTGATATGCGCAGCAGATAATGAGCTACCAGCAGCGAATACTCGTCCGGTTTTTTCTTCTTCAGGCGCGTAAGGCAGTTTTCGATGATAAGGCCGTCATCATCGCTGCAGGCCGGGCGAGGTTTAGCGGTGGATGGTAAAAGGCCTTTAAATCCAGCAGCTATCGGAGAATAGTCCACCCCGGTGTTACCACTTGCCGCCCATGCCCCCCAGCGTTCAAGAACCATCTGAATATCACGCATCAACTTTCTCCACAAAATCAGGACAGCACACCAATCGCCAGTGCGCGATCGATAAAACGAAATATCAGCTCCAGTTGGGAACCATACTTCTCTTCAAATGCCACGGTATCCACATGCAGTTCGTCATGGTGTTTTCTGCACAAAGGCAACACAAAGAGATCATGCGCTTTTGTCCCCATACCACCCTGGCCGTGACCAATCAGATGATGCGGATCATCAGCTGGCTTTCCACAACATGCACACGGCTGCGTCTTAACCCAGCGAGTGTACTTTTCATTAACCCAGCGACGACGTTTGGGGCGTAACATAAAAGACTCCGGCGACTCCGGATCCACTTTCAGCGCCAGCACCTTTTTCGCTTTATCCCGGATAATACTGGTGGCAGTAACCGAAGGTACAAGGTCACTCTCCCGGGTGACAGACGGCAAAACAGGCTTCGGTAATCTCAGGGCCTTACGGGCTGCACTTTCCGGTAAAGCATCCGCCAGGTCATTACGAACCAGCCACCAGCACAGTTCCGGCATTGTCACAACGTGACTGTCATCAAAACCAAGATCACGGCGCACAACAGACAACACCCAGCGGGCACAGTTATCCGTTGCCATTGCTTCCAGCCGTTCCGTGAACTGGTCACGGAGAAGATTGTCACAGTGCCAGCACAGACGGATTGCGCCTGGCGCGTGCCGCATTGTGGTCATGTTCTCGCTGTGCCAGTCGGAATGAGGCCACTGACAGCCCTTTTCACGAAGTAACCAGCTCTCAAGGCATTCCACGCCACCAGCACGACGGATCACCGCCTCATGGCGGAACACGGCCCGAACGGCAGGATCATCCGCCAGCGGTTGTGATGATGCCGGAACGGCACCACTGGCAAAAGATGAATAACGTTCCGGCTCAGGCTCCAGCAGGACACGCCCCTGCATAAACAGGGGCATCAGCTCTGAACCTGGCCTGAACAATACGATCCCCATACGCGGGGCGATTTCAGGGGTCAGTAGTGCTCTCACGGTCACCTCAATGAACGGTATCGAGCAGCTTTAACAGCTCAGGGAATCGGGATTCGAAGAAATGCGGCTGCGTCTCGCGCGGATTTGCAGGACTGGTGATGTTCTTGCCGAACATGCAGCCTTTCGCTGTCAGCGACCAGAATTTTTTGATGTTGTTAATCGCGGTACGGCTGTATCGTTCGCGTTGTTCAACGATCCCCAGCTTCGCCATCTGGTGATATGCCTGATTAGCCGTCAGGCGGATACCATACTGCTTCAGCAGTGCACTCAGCGACAGCGTAGGGCGGCTTGAACCATCTGGCGCATCAGCAGGTGCATCAATGGCATAGATCGGCATAAGTTCAGGAAGACCAGCTACCTTTGATAATTTCTGGTATGCACCAAGTTTCGAGGAGTTTGACAGATTTAGAGTCTTTGCTGCTGATTCAAGCAGAATGACCCCGGATTTAATTTTGTCGGATGTGGTTTCTTCTGGTGATGAATTATGAAGCGCATCAAAAGTACGTATCACTTTTAAGCTGAATGCCGGGCTGATCCACATTGCATATGCATAGACCAGCTCTTTACAGACATACGTCCCACCATTGCGCCCCTGAATGGTGATGACAGGAATACTACGGGAATCTCCCGTAGTTTCTTCTTCCAATAATTCCACAAGAGCCTTCGTTTCAGGACGACGCATAAACTCGTGAACTTCCAGCGAACGGGAGGAGCGATTCTCACCAGCGGCAAGAAGAGCAGCTTTCTGAAGGTCGTTAAGACAGTAGTTAGATTCGAAGTACTGGCGCACAGAAACGCCATCAATTACAAGCAACTGATTCATTGGTTTCTCCACAAATTTTTATCCACGAGCGGGACTGCACTCCCTTTTCGTTGATGCAGGATGAACTTACTGCGATTTTTAATAGTTATCAAGGATACACTGTTCATAAATACAGTATCTTTAACGAGGTAATACCCAAATTTAGGGTGTTGCTCAATTCCGTTACCGAGTTGCTAATTTGCAACTCGCTTTTTCGTACTTACTGATAGTGATCTCGACCTTCCCCTCCGGGATAACCGGTCCCCACTCCACCAGCATTCTTTTCACCTGGCTGTCGTCTTCCCACACACCCGCGTGGGTCAGGGCGTCAAACAGCGCCTTGTTATAGTTGTCCAGATCGCGGATCCGGTTATCCGGAGGAAACAACACGATCTCCACTGAAGCAGGTGCCGACGTTGGTTTCGGCAGACGACGTAACTGCTCAACTATTGCTGCACACGCCGCGCTCTGGAATTTTCGCCCCGCCGCGCTTATCAGGCTCTTACCAGCAAACGCCCCTTTATTGGGGTGTCGCCAGTACGTGTTCACGCTGGGCGGAAAAGGCAGTATTAGCTTCATACTTTCAGGCCCCTCTCATGTAACCAGTGGGCTGCACGCAGCCTGGCGTTTGCCTCACCGGCAAGCAGGGCGCGGATAATCCCGACCGCCTCGCTGTCGTCGTCCTTCACCGCGGTATGAAGAGTGATACCCCGGGCCACGCCACGCTTTATCGTGATGACACCTTTTTTCTCCAGTGCGCGAAGATGCTCCACCGCTGCATTCACCGAACGGTATCCCAGCATGGTTGCCACCTCCTGATTGGTTGGCGGGAAGCCACGTTCTTTCTGATAAGAAATCAGCATATCCAGCACCTGCTGCTGGCATTGAGTTAATGTCGTCATGCCGCCATCTCCCTGACCAGTTTTTCCGCCTGCTGGCGAACCTGCGCCAGAAATGCCTCACCACATGCCTCAAGTTCATCGCGCCCGATGTAGCTGATTGCCGCTCCCTTCCAGGTCTTGTCGAAAACAGCAATAGCACCAGCGAAGAAAGCACCTGTTGGCACCTGCTTTTCGTCTTTCGGGATAAACCAGGCTGGCAGTTCAAAACCAATACGCCCGCGAATAAAAGCAATATGATCTGCATCTTCCGGCCACCACACTTCGCTGGTGGCCGCTTTGATCAGGAAAACATAGCGCCCGCCTTTATCACGCATGGCACTGGCATGCTTCATGATGTAACGCATGCCGGTGATGTATTGTCCCTCATGCTGACTGGCGCGGCTGTACGGGGGATTACCAAAGGCAGCACCTTTAAGCTCCGCAAGACGTTCTGACCAGTCATGTGCCAGCGCGTTGTCTTCCGCCGTGTAATACGCGGCACATTTGGCGTTATCACCGTCAGTAAACAGATCCAGAACAAACGGGCCAAACAGGGTGTTAATTCCCCAGAAAATGTTGTCCGGCGTGCGCCACTGATCGCCCACTTCCTTCAGTTCATGGGCTGGTTTGTTCCGTAGTTCCACCAGCGCCTGGCAATATTTATTACTCATTAAGCCCCCACGTAATTCCCTGACAGATACCACTCATCACCCGCTACAGCGCGCTTTCTGCTTTTCCGTAAGCACCGCTCACGACGCGCCAGAAAATTGTTTCGTTCTGGCTGGGAGTGGCTTTCACGGAATGCCGCCATCCACACGGTTGCAGCACGACGGTATAAGCCCCTGGACTCCAGTTCTTCCGCCTGGCGGGTCAACAAAATCACCCGGGGATCGTTAGTGCCGACATAGAAATTGCGCACAGGTCTGGTTTCACGAACTGGTTGTGGTTCCGGCTCCTGCGCTCTCTCAGTCAGGCGTGGGAAATGTCTGCGTGTATCTCCTTCACAACGGTGAGCCACACGCCCACTCTGACGTAACTTGCTTGCTGACTGCAGAACGCGCTGCCGTGAGTAACCTGCAAAAGCATCCGCAATGTCTCCGGAAGTACACCCCGGATGGGCTTCAATGAATTTCTGAACGTCATTTAACAGACTCATGATCACCCCCTGAATCCTGCCGGGATCTGGCTGTAGTCCACGTTGTCGTAACTGGATTTGAAGTACGGGTCTTCGCGTTTTTCGGTGTACGTGCTGACGGACGGCGATAAGCGCAGGGAAAGCTCATCCCATTTTTCCCGCAGCTTCGACGGGCTGAGCACGTTACGGCACCAGAACGGATCGCGGCTGACGCGGCTGTACATCTCGCAGATTTGTTTGTGAGTACGACCATCCTGCACACACATAAGGCGAATTTCGTTTGCCCAGGCTGTCCAGTTCGGTTCTTTGGGACGAACCACCTCGCCGTCACATTCGGCGGCCTGCTCGTACAGGGCGATGATTTTTTTCCAGAGCCACTGTGCGCAGGTCAAATCATCCTGCGTTCCCCACTGGCGCTTTTTAGGGCTGAATACAACCGCATCAGGATGGCGAGTTAAAAACTCCTGTTCAGCCGTCTGCGTGTCCGGTTGCGAAGCGTCCGGACGAGAAGTTTTTTTATCTGACGGATCATGTTTTGATTTTACTGACGGATCCCCGCCAGATTCTGACGGGTGAAAACCCGCTTTTTTGCCAGATTTCGACGCATCAAATTTTGACTGGTCAGATTTTGATGCGTCAGATTTTGACGGGTCAGAATCTGACAGTTGAGAAAATGCCGCTGCCTGAAGCTTCGCAACGTTAAGCTGATAAACATTCGACGCATTGCGGTTACCCTGGCGACGCGCCTTACGCGTTAACCAGCCTTCTGCTTCCAGCCGTGCGATAGCCGTTCTGACGGTGCTCATCCCCGCGCCAATCTGGCGGGCAATGGTTTCAATTGATGGCCAGCACACACCTTCGTCATTACTGAAATCAGCCAGGCGGGCCATAATTGCCACGCTGGATAACTTCATGCCTGACGCAGCGCAACCATCCCATACATAGCCGGTTAATTTAGTGCTCATGACCGACCTCTATTTCCCTGAATTTACGACGAAACTGTTCGAGCGGGCTGAAGCACTCATGCTCATAGCCTTCGCGGAGGTAGATAACCCGTTGTGTTTCCGGTTCCCAACGAATGACTCTGACGGGCACTCCGTAGTGATCTTTGAACCAGCGGTTAACTTGTTGCAAAGGACTGTCTCCTTCTGCCGGTTGAAATCACCCACAGCCCACTCTGCAAAGCTGTGGGTTACAATTTCCCTGTCACCTGGTACATTCACCGCATAGCAATACTCCACCTTCGCTTTTCCACCCGGTACAGGAAGCGCAATCAGTTGCGAGCGACGGTAGTGTGTTGTTAAACTGTTCATGCGTTAGTTTCTCCACAACCAGAAGCAATCGACGCCACGACGCCCGGAGCTGCACACTCGCGGGCGTTACTCTTTTCCGGCGCACAAAAAACACGAAATAACAGTGTTAAATGCTCCTGCCACTTCGCCATTACTTGGTAGCTGTTCTCTTCGATTTGCTCACGCTCAGCCTGGTCAATAACTCCATCAGCAGTTGCCTTGCGTAAGTACTGGGAATGCTTGCCAATCCATTCTATTGACTCCATCAGCCGCTGATTAATGTCACCATTGTCAATGTCATCAATGACCACCAGCGGCACAAACACCCCATTACTACGACGGGCTATTGCATCCGTTACATGCCTGGTACCACTGGCATCCTGTAAAACCATGGCCCACTCAAGTGGAAAAATTTGATCCCCACCGCTACGCAGTCTGTTATGCAATTGATCTTTTGCTGGGGTGATATCATCAGATTTATACAAACCAAGAATTTCTGCTGCTTCCTCATAGCCATGAGGTAAATCAGCAATCGTTCTTCGTATTGCTGCCACCAGCCATGCTGGTTGCTTATCAACTTTCCATTCAGGTTCTTTACCCACGTTTAAGCCCTCATATCTGTGGTTTCTGTAAATCGATTTATCCATTAGATTTTTCATAAAGCTCAGGTTTAAATGGCAACCGTCCGCAAGTTCTATATGCAGCCTCTGCTGCACGTCCTTTTGGAATTAACTGGCCAGGACGGTTTCGCCACTGATAAACGGCTTCAGTTGTTATGCCGAAAAAAGCAGCAACTTTCTCAATGCTGCCGAAGTAGCTTTCGATATCGTCAGTCGTCATATGCCCTCCAAACTAAGTTTTATTAGATGTTAATTATCAATCTATCTTAGGTCAATAAAAACTAAGATTACTTAGTAATTAAAGAAATGGTGCTCCTATGGAAACGGTTGGTCAGCGTATAAAAGCTCTGAGAAGAGTTACCAGAACGTCCCAGAAAGAATTGGGTAAATTTTGTGGAGTAAGTGACGTTGCTGTGGGGTACTGGGAGAAAGACATCAATGTCCCTGGTGGGGAAGCACTTTCAAAATTAGCGAAGTTCTTCAATACGTCAATAGATTACATTCTTTATGGTGCGGAGTTTGAAGGCAAACTCGTCACAAACATGCGCAGAGTTCCTGTAATCTCGTGGGTTCAGGCTGGGCAGTTTACTGAGTGCAGGACAGCAGAAGTGTTTAGTGAAGTAGACAAGTGGGTAGATACATCATTAAAGATTGGTGATAACTCATTTGCATTGGAGGTTAAAGGCGACTCCATGACTAACCCTAACGGCCTCCCAACAATACCAGAAGGCGCAACAGTGATTGTAGATCCTGATGCAGAACCCCGGCATGGAAAAATAGTCATCGCTAGACTTGATGGAACAAACGAAGCCACAGTAAAAAAATTAGTTATCGATGGCCCTCAAAAGTTTTTAGTGCCATTAAATCCCCGGTACCCCAACATCCCGATCAATGGTAATTGCCTCATCATTGGTGTAGTCAAAGGAGTTCAATACGAACTCTAGCCCCCCTTTTCTCTAACCAAAACACCGAACTAAGAAAAGTTTGGTGTTTTTTCTTGCCATCAAAACTAAGTTAAGTTAGATTTTATATCAAAGATAACGAACAGGCAGGACGCCCACGAAGTAGCCGCCTGGGGCATATGAAGTCCAGGATGATTCGTTAGCAACAAAAAAGCGCCCTACAGGACGCTTAGCTCTTTAACAATCTTGGTATCCCCGTAACAAAAGAGGGTTCTATGGTCATATTCTGTGCTTACGTTCATCCTAATGGATTTTTTATCAGCACCAACCAACAAGACGAATTCTGGATTCTACTTAGTAAGCAGGTCGGATGGGGACGATTCTGTCTAATCCGACCAGAATCAGAATTTACAGAGAATGGAGGGCTTTTTGAATTACGTGAAATACGTCCGGCAGATGGTCAAGCCCCTGACCAAGTAATCGAATCGTCAGCTGTTTTATGGCGTCGGCAGGAAGCGTTCGAAGCTGAGAGAGTAATTTCTTCTTATCTTCAGTCGTGGCAGAAGTAGAACTATTGATGATACGTTCAAGTTCACAGAGAGTCTCATCATGCAATCTTATTGTCATAATCCCAAGAATAGCTTTAAGACCTCCATCATCACGAATGAAATCAATTCCATCTTTAGTAATTCTTAATTCAGGAATATTTATATTTATGCCATCCAAGTAATAATCAAGAGCATTCTTAATCAAGCCATGTTCTTCGAGATAAATTAAGTTCGAAATTAGGACATTATCATCTCCAAATGCGTCACGAACAGACTGCAACGCATCATCAGAAATTTCATAAGGATGAGCATCATACAGTATTTGTAACAACTGCCTTTGTGCACTTCTATCAAATTTGTCCATCTTAAATAATCACCATGTTATTGGGGGTATCAAGATTAACCGAATCCTTGTTGTTGGGGAATAACCAGGTCCACCTCGCCTGATGTGGCTAAAAGCAGGCACATAACAGCTAAGTATTTTCAACCAGAGAGAATCCTTAGCGTTGTGGTGAATGCGCAGGCTGATGCGCGAAAGACATTGCAGCTATTGCGGAAAAGAGCTGTTCGGCGGGGCAATTAAACGCCCGTGAGAGTCTGAAATAACCGCAAGCCGGAGATCAGCACCGGTCACCACAACAGCCACTGCTTTGGCGGTACCAGTTTGTACACTTGCTTCCGGCTGGTACCGCTCTTTTTACAAAACAGAGAAGAGCATCACCGGACGACGGGCTCATAACCCAATCCATCCGGGCGGCTGCCACCGCAGGTGTTCTTCTCTGTTTTGTGGAGAAACTAATACATTGTGCAGAGGAAAATAGAATGAAATTACCAAAATTTCGTAACGCAATTGTGTACCGAGCAACATTACCTAGTATACAGGCTATTGAAGGTCATCTTCTCGAACTCCCTTATTCTGAAATCGGGGAAACAGAATTTTCACGGTCCTCTTTTGTAGAGAATCCTGTCACTGGTGAACTGGTAACTCCGATATCTGGTGGGTACGCAATGGTAATCCGTCATGATCAGAAAATAATTCCCCGACATGTCGTCATGAAAGAAGCTAATTCTCGAATCCAAACAATCGAAAATATGTCCGGGAATAAATTAAAGCGTGCCGAACGACTGGCCATTATTGATAACGTACGAGTAGATCTATGCAAACAGGCATTTGTTAAGTCTACTCTGATTCTTGCATTGTACAGCACTGATGAGAAATTATTGGTAATCAACACAACCAATAAAATAATAGCCGGTATGGTATGCGCAATGCTGATTAAGGTTGTCGGTTCAGTGAAAACAGAAACAATCAACATCAGTGATATCAAGAATGGACTGACTACACGCCTGAATAACTACATCAATGGTGCAGCCAATGCATTTGAAGGATTCACTGTCGGAAATTATATTCAGCTATCACGCTACGCAGATCAAAAGGAAATTATTCGCTACTCAGCTGAGCATGAGTCAATTCAAAGCGAACTGGCCGATAGCCTTAGTAGTAGTTTCACTGCTGATAAAATGGAGTTATCCGGTTGCGGTGTGACCTTCATTCTTACCGAAAATTTCCATTTTTCGCGCATCAATACTCAATCTCAGACATTTAATGATGAAGATGATAAAGCATTCCAGTGGCGTCATCAGACTGGCGCTGACCTTTTCCAATTCAGCAAGGTAGTTAATTTGATGTGTGACCTTCTTTCTTACAAAGAAGATAAAAGCCAAAATCCAACAACTTAAAAAAATTGCAGCAATCATCCCATGTTAAATGGGCTGGATTGCTGCAATCAAAATTCAGAGCGGTGCAGCGCATATAACGTGGAGAACAAAATGTCATTTATTAAAACTTTTTCCGGGAAGCATTTTTATTATGACAAGATAAATAAAGACGACATCGTGATTAACGATATCGCGGTTTCCCTTTCAAATATCTGCCGCTTTGCCGGTCATCTTTCTCACTTCTACAGTGTCGCCCAACATGCGGTGCTTTGCAGCCAGCTGGTGCCGCAGGAATTTGCTTTTGAAGCGTTAATGCATGATGCAACAGAAGCGTATTGCCAGGATATTCCCGCTCCACTGAAACGCCTTCTTCCTGACTATAAACGGATGGAAGAAAAAATAGACGCCGTAATCCGTGAGAAATACGGGTTACCCCCGGTTATGAGCACGCCTGTGAAATATGCCGATCTCATCATGCTGGCAACCGAACGCCGCGATCTCGGGCTTGATGATGGCTCTTTCTGGCCAGTACTGGAAGGTATCCCGGCAACAGAAATGTTCAAAGTTATTCCACTGGCTCCGAGCCATGCCTACGGGATGTTTATGGAACGTTTTAACGAGTTATCGGAGTTACGCAAATGCGCATGAATGTTTTCGAAATGGAAGGGTTTCTTCGCGGGAAATGTGTACCACGAGATCTGAAAGTGAATGAAACAAATGCTGAGTACCTGGTACGTAAATTCGATGCGCTTGAAGCTAAATGTGCGGCACTGGAAAACAAAATAATACCAGTGTCAGCTGAACTGCCGCCAGCAAATGAAAGTGTTCTGTTATTTGATGCTAACGGAGAAGGCTGGCTAATTGGCTGGCGTTCTCTCTGGTACACCTGGGGACAAAAAGAAACCGGAGAATGGCAGTGGACATTTCAGGTCGGGGACCTTGAAAACGTCAATATCACTCACTGGGCAGTAATGCCGAAAGCACCGAAGAATAAAAAATGAGCGTGATAAAAACTCATACAGGAATTGTTATCACCCGAGACGGTCCGCAGGTAAAAAAACTGCACCAGACAAAGCGGATGTGGGTCGTCGGAAAAAACGAGTTTTACCACAAAGAAACCGGACGCCGCCACTTTGCAGAAAATACTCGCCGCCGACTGCTGATCGATACCATCAAGCCTATCGAGGTGAAGCATGTTTAAACAGAACGAAAAATCTATCGCTCAAATTGCTGAGTATATCCCGCGTGCGTGCCGGGATATGCAGTTGCAGGAAGCCAAAGCACGCCTGGAGAAAAAAATTGCGCTCTATATCGATGACGGCTGTGATGCCGCCGTTCTTAACGCGGCGTTCGCGCCAGCTCTTAACAGTCATACGCGAAAGTCTTTTTTTTCGTGCATCGCAGCGCAGATCCGTAAAGGAGGCAACCAGTGAGCAACATTAACTATCAGGTACTGCGTGAAAAGGCAGAGAAAGCAACTAAAGGAAGCTACATCGTAGGGCATACATCTGTTAACCAGCACGGCAATTTAACAGGAGTTTTTGTTTGTCAAAAATGGAAAGGAGAACCCGGTGGCGTGATTGCCGAATGTCATGTTAACTGCCTGATTGAATCAGATGCTCAGGCTTATGCAAACGCTGAATTTATAGCAGATGCTAACCCAGCTACCGTACTGGCGCTACTGGATGAACGGGAAAGAAACCAGCAATACATCAAACGCCGCGACCAGGAGAACGAGGATATTGCGCTTACGGTTGGGAAGCTGAGAGTTGAGCTTGAGGAGACAAAATCAAAACTCAACGAGCAGCGTGAGTATTACGAAGGTGTTATCTCGGATGGGAGTAAGCGTATTGCTGAACTGGAGAAAATCGCCACTGACTATGCACTGAAATTTCAGAAAGCCCAGGACGCATTAAAGTACGCTGTTTTGCTGCGCAAATCAGGGCAGGAAGCACGGGAAATAAAACCAGCCAAAGGCGAAGTTCTTGTCGTTGTATCTGGTTTTACTGGTTGCGGAAAAAGCGCCATCGCCGGGGAAATAGAAATCGCGATGAAGTCTATTGGTGTACCGGTTAAGTGGACTAATGGCGATGCGGAAAAGCGCATGACAGGAGCTGACTGGCTGACAGCGATTGAGATGTACAAACCAACAGTGCGCATCGTGGAAGTTAATGTGCCACGCGCTGCTGGCATTCGCATCAAAGGAGAGTGAGATGACCACTATTACCAATAAGAAACAGTATCCCAGCGAGCAATATCTTAATGAGCTGATCACCAACATAGAGTTTGCTGCAAGGGCACCAGTTGAAGTCGTGAGAGCAATGGCAGCAGAGCTACAGAAGTGGCGCGAAGCTGATAGTGCAGAACCTGTAAGCCAAACTTACAGGTTGCCACAAACGCAGTTTGAACAGGTTGCTGACCTCTACGAAATGCAATTTGATGACGGACGCACTTGCGCCTTTCACACTGATGCACAAAAGGCTGCGCAATGGCTTCAGGCATGCGACGGAAACAGGGTTCAGGAATACGTGAAACTGGAGCGACTGCAGAACGCGCTATCGGACAACTATCCGGTAACTCCGGATGGTTGGATAAGCTGTAGTGATCGAATGCCGGACGACAGGCAGGAGGTGAATCAATGAGCTGGCCTGATGCAATCGTAACTCTGGGGGTGGTATTCGCAGCAGCGTTTGTTGTGTTCTCGATTTGTCGATGGGGATAACCACATGTTCGCTTTGATTCAACGCGGTCAGATATACACGGACAGAGCTGGATACCCCGTGGTGATTACTCGCATCACTGAGCACTCAGTGTTCTTTCGACGGATGGATGGGCGAACACACTCAGTAAAAATAAACGATTTCAATGAACTGTTTGAACGGATTGATCACCAGGAATACCGACAAATTCTGGCAGAAACAGAGCAGGAAGCTCATCTGAAAAAATTACGGGCCATGAAAAGGAAGTAAACAATGAATAAAGCATTTGAACAATGGGTCCACCAGCGTTACGGCAATCGCTATGACCTGACACGAGATGTTGACGGTTTCTACTGTCGTGAAATTGTGAAACGAATGTTTGAAGTGTGGTGCCACTGCCGTGGGCTGAGTGTTGTGTGAGGTAATGCATGGGCAATGTGATTCAACTGGCTCCCAATGAATGGGTTTGTGAAAGCGTTCTAATCGCAATTACCGGGCTCAAACCAGGCACAATTCTTCGGGCCCGGAAAGAATGCTGGATGGTTGGAAGAGAGTATATTCACGTATCACCAGACGGTAATCCAAAGCCTTCCAGTGAATGTATGTATAACAGAAAAGCAATAGATGCCTGGGTCGCTTCAATGAAAAACAAACAACCTGGGTGATTTAATGCCATGAAGTATGTAAGCTCGTATCGCTCTTGGGCGTCTGGAGGTATCAATGGATAAAGTCAAATATCCAACAGGCGTCGAAAACCACGGCGGCACATTACGCATCTGGTTTAATTTTAAAGGTAAACGTGTCAGGGAAAATCTTGGTGTCCCTGACACTGCCAAGAACAGGAAGATCGCCGGGGAACTGCGGACATCGGTATGTTTTGCCATCCGCACAGGAAGCTTTGATTATGCTGCACAGTTCCCTGACTCCCCCAACCTTCAGGCTTTTGGGGTAAGTAAAAAAGAAATTACGGTGAAGGAACTTGAAGAAAAGTGGCTGGATCTGAAACGAATGGAAATCTCTGCAAATGCATTCAATCGCTATGAATCCGTTGCAAGAACGATGGTTTCGAAAATTGGAGGCAGTAGACTGGTGTCATCGGTAACCAAAGAGGAATTGCTGTATATCAGGAAAGATTTGCTAACCGGGTATCAGAATTCAACGAAAAACAAAGCAGCAGCAAAAGGACGGAGCGTCGTTACTGTAAATTATTACATGACGACAATCGCTGGAATGTTTCAGTTTGCTGCAGATCACGGTTACTTAGAAGCAAATCCCTTCCAGGGAATTAAGCCTCTTAAAAGAGCCAGGGCAGAGCCAGATCCGCTAACTCGTGACGAATTTATTCGCCTGATAGATGCTTGCCGACATCAGCAGACGAAAAACCTGTGGTCATTGGCTGTGTACACAGGAATGCGTCACGGTGAACTGGTCTCCCTGGCCTGGGAAGATATCGATCTGAAGGCAGGAACAATTACCATCAGGCGCAATTATACGAAACTTGGTGAGTTCACTCTACCGAAAACTGAAGCAAGCACAAACAGGGTTGTGCACCTTATCCAGCCCGCTATCAGTGTCCTGAAAAATCAGGCTGAAATGACAAGACTGGGTAAGCAGTACAACATCAAGGTGCAACTACGTGAATATGGACGTTCAGTGAACCATGAATGCACTTTCGTGTTTAACCCTCAAGTGGTTAGAAAAAGCGAACAGGTAGGTTTTGTCTACAAAGTCGATTCTGTAGGTGACTCATGGGAAACAGCCATTAAGCGTGCAGGGATCAGGCATCGAAAGGCATACCAGTCACGACACACTTATGCGTGCTGGTCATTATCTGCCGGAGCAAACCCAAGCTTCATTGCCAGCCAGATGGGCCATGCAAGTGCCCAGATGGTATTCAATGTATACGGAGCATGGATGACTGACAGCAATGCAGAACAGATCGCAATGCTGAATCAGAAGCTGACAGATTATGTCCCAATGATGCCCCATAGTCACCAAAGTGACACCAGAGGCTTATTAAAATCAGTAAGTTAATCCTTAATACCCGTCATGTTAACTGCGTGGAGGGCAACACCACGCTTTACGCCCTGCCGAAACCCGAGGTTGTCCTGCGCTGGCGTGAACAGACCACAGATGACTTCCGCTTCTGTTTTAAGTTTCCGGCGACCATTTCGCATCAGGCAGCATTACGGCATTGCGATGATTTAGTGACTGAATTTTTGACCCGCATGTCACCGTTGGCTCCGCGCATTGGGCAATACTGGCTGCAACTGCCTGCCACATTCGGCCCACGGGAGCTGCCTGCGCTTTGGCATTTTCTCGATTCTCTCCCTGGCGAATTTAATTATGGTGTGGAAGTCCGCCATCCACAGTTTTTCGCCAAAGGGGAAGAGGAACAAACGCTTAATCGCGGTTTACATCAGCGCGGCGTTAATCGGGTGATTTTAGACAGCCGCCCGGTTCATGCAGCATGTCCACACAGTGAAGCTATTCGCGACGCTCAACGAAAAAAACCTAAAGTTCCGGTACATGCTGTACTGACGGAGACAAATCCGCTGATCCGTTTTATCGGTAGTGATGATATGACGCAAAACCGGGAATTATTTCAGGTCTGGTTACAGAAATTAGCGCAGTGGCATCAGACCACTACGCCTTATCTTTTTTTACATACGCCAGACATTGCCCAGGCCCCGGAACTGGTACATACCCTGTGGGAAGACTTACGTAAAACGCTTCCAGAGATCGGAGCAGTTCCGGCTATTCCACAGCAATCTTCTCTTTTCTGAATTTGCCACCTATCATAGACAGGTGCCATCGGCCATTTTAAAGGGAGTTTGTATGGTAAGCGCGCTATATGCCGTTTTAAGTGCGTTGTTATTAATGAAGTTCTCTTTTGATGTCGTTCGCTTGCGTTTGCAGTACCGCGTTGCCTATGGTGACGGTGGTTTTAGCGAACTGCAAAGCGCTATTCGCATTCATGGTAACGCGGTGGAATATATTCCCATCGCGATTGTGCTGATGCTGTTTATGGAAATGAATGGCGCAGAAACCTGGATGGTGCATATTTGCGGCATCGTTTTGCTTGCTGGTCGTCTGATGCATTATTACGGTTTTCATCACCGTCTGTTTCGCTGGCGACGTTCCGGCATGAGCGCCACCTGGTGTGCGCTGTTGCTGATGGTGCTGGCGAATCTTTGGTATATGCCCTGGGAGTTGGTTTTCTCCCTGCGTTAGCGCACAATACGCCACTTTCTTTTTCCCGGATTTTTACGTTATGTCTCACCGCGACACGCTATTTTCTGCCCCTATCGCCAGACTGGGCGACTGGACCTTTGATGAACGGGTAGCTGAAGTCTTCCCGGATATGATCCAGCGTTCCGTTCCCGGCTATTCCAATATTATTTCCATGATTGGTATGTTAGCCGAGCGCTTCGTTCAACCTGGTACGCAGGTTTACGATCTGGGTTGTTCTCTGGGCGCGGCGACGCTCTCGGTGCGTCGCAACATTCATCATGATAATTGCAAAATTATTGCCATCGACAACTCCCCGGCGATGATTGAACGCTGCCGTCGTCATATTGACGCCTATAAAGCCCCTACGCCAGTAGACGTCATTGAAGGTGATATTCGCGATATCGCCATTGAAAACGCATCGATGGTGGTGCTGAATTTTACCCTGCAATTCCTGGAACCTTCCGAGCGCCAGGCATTACTGGATAAAATTTATCAAGGACTGAACCCGGGCGGCGCGCTGGTGCTTTCGGAAAAATTCAGTTTCGAAGATGCCAAAGTTGGTGAACTGTTGTTCAACATGCACCACGACTTTAAACGTGCCAACGGTTACAGCGAACTGGAGATCAGCCAGAAGCGCAGCATGCTGGAAAACGTGATGCTGACCGATTCCGTGGAAACCCATAAAGCACGCCTGCATAAAGCCGGTTTTGAGCATAGCGAGCAGTGGTTCCAGTGCTTTAACTTTGGTTCACTGGTGGCATTAAAAGCAGAGGACGCTGCATGATCGACTTTGGTAACTTTTATTCTCTGATTGCCAAAAATCATCTTTCACACTGGCTCGAAACGCTGCCCGCGCAGATTGCTAACTGGCAGCGCGAGCAGCAGCACGGGCTGTTTAAGCAGTGGTCCAACGCGGTGGAATTTCTGCCTGAAATTAAACCGTATCGTCTGGATTTATTGCATAGCGTAACCGCCGAAAGCGAAGAGCCACTGAGCACCGGGCAAATTAAACGCATTGAAACGCTTATGCGGAACCTGATGCCATGGCGCAAAGGGCCGTTCTCACTGTATGGCGTCAACATCGATACCGAATGGCGTTCCGACTGGAAATGGGATCGTGTTCTGCCCCATCTTTCTGATTTAACCGGACGCACCATTCTGGATGTCGGCTGCGGCAGCGGTTATCACATGTGGCGCATGATTGGCGCAGGCGCGCACCTCGCGGTGGGGATCGACCCTACGCAACTGTTTCTGTGCCAGTTTGAAGCGGTGCGTAAACTACTGGGTAACGATCAGCGCGCACATTTGTTACCGTTAGGTATTGAACAGCTTCCGGCACTGAAAGCCTTTGATACCGTCTTTTCGATGGGCGTGCTTTACCATCGCCGTTCGCCGCTGGAGCATCTCTGGCAGTTGAAAGATCAACTGGTGAATGAGGGTGAACTGGTGCTGGAAACGCTGGTTATTGATGGCGATGAGAACACGGTGCTGGTACCAGGCGATCGTTACGCGCAAATGCGTAATGTCTATTTCATCCCTTCCGCGCTGGCGCTGAAAAACTGGCTGAAGAAGTGTGGTTTTGTAGATATCCGCATTGTGGATGTGTGCGTTACCACTACTGAAGAGCAGCGACGCACTGAATGGATGGTTACCGAATCTCTGTCCGATTTCCTCGACCCACATGATCCGAGTAAGACAGTTGAAGGTTATCCTGCGCCTAAACGCGCGGTGCTGATTGCGCGCAAGCCGTAAAGGTCTGGTATTACTGCCGGATGCGGCGTGAATGCCTTATCCGGCCTACAAACCCTTGCTAATTCAATCTATTGCAGGGACTATGTAGGCCTGATAAGCATAGCGCATCAGGCAGTTTTACGTTTGCATAACCTCAGCGCCCGTTTCCGGGCGCTATTCACTTCTTACGCCTGAACAGCAGGCTTATCAAATGCCGTTAACTTCGGTGCGTTACCCGTATATTTTTCGATATACACCAGCGCAGAGTTACCGGCACAGGCATTTGCCAGCTGCGAGCTGGGGATATCCGCCGTTAACACGTTCGCACTGCCGTTTTTACATAAGCCATTTTCCAGATCTGGCCATGCACCTTCATGCACGCATACCACGCCTTTTTTGATCCCGTCAGTCACCACCGCGCCTGTCAAAATCTGACCACGTTTGTTCCAGACACGCACCAGATCGCCATTCGCAATACCAAATCGAGCAGCATCTTCGGTGTGAATAGTGATCGGTTCACGATCGGCAACCGCATATTTTTTACGCAGTTCCGCATAGTTAAGCTGACTGTGTAAACGGTGTGCCGGATGTGCGGTCAGAAGCTGCAACTGCTTCTCGTCGGCGGTACCCTTCCACTCATCAGGCGCAAGCCAGGTTGGGTGTGCCGGGCAATCCTTATAGCCAAATTTTTCCAACGTTTTGGAGTAAATCTCAATTTTGCCACTTGGCGTACCCAGCGCATTTTTCACCGGATCGGCGCGGAAATCACCATAACGAACGTACTGTTCGTTCTTCTCGCTGCGGCGCATTTCGATCAGTTTATTTTGCTGCCAGAAGACATTAAACATTGGCATAATGACGCGTTGCGCACGGGCCCCTTTCTGAGCGGCATCATAGAAAAATTTCAGCCACGCCATTTCATCTTTACCTTCGGTATAGATCTCTTTTCCGCCAGGTTTGAGTAATTCCGCAAGATCGGCAAACACATCAAAATCGTTTCGCGCTTCAAATTGCGGAGCAACAGCCTGCTTCATCGGCACAATATGCTGGTTGCTGTAATCACCGGTCATCGTCAAGTCATTGCGCTCAAACGATGTGGTGATCGGTAATACGATATCTGCATGTTTAGCAGCTGCGGTCCAGTAGCATTCAGAAACGACGATCATCTCCGGTTTCTGCCATGCTTTAATCAGACGATTAGTATCCTGGTGATGGGTAAAGTTACCGCCACCCGCCCACCAGATCATTTTGATATTCGGATACGTTTGCTCTTTACCGTTATGCTGATATTTGCCGCCAGGATTTTCCAGCGCATCGACGATACGGGCAACAGGAATCGCCCTCATTCCGCCATCATCAGCGGCCTCGCTGGCCTGTCCGGCAATCGCCGCAGACATTTCCGGCAGCACGCCGCCAACACGTGTCGGGTTGCCACCATTTGAGTAATGATAAGAGAAACCAAAACCGCCGCCCGGTGTACCAATCTGCCCTAACATCGCCGCCAGCGTCACCAGCATCCAGTGTTTCTGTTCACCATATTGCTGGCGCTGAATTCCCCAGCCTGCCATCAGCATTGTGCGATTCGCCGCCATCAGTTCAGCGAGTTTGACTATCTGCGCTTCCGGTACGCCAGTAATTTCCGCCGCCCAGGCCGCGCTCTTCGGCGTATTATCGCTCTTACCTCTCAGATACTCTTCAAACTGCGGATACCCGGTAGTGTATTTTTCAAGGAACACTTTATCGTGTTTGCCTTGTGTCATCAGGGTATGCGCAATCCCTAACATCAGTGCCACGTCGGTGCCCATATTCGGCGCGATCCAGGTGGCATTATCGCCAAAGAAGTCGATGGTTTCGGAGCGGATAGGATCAATGGCAATCACTGGTTTGCCAGATTTTTTCAGCTGATGGAAGTATTCCAGCCCTTGCTCATCGGTACTGCTCCAGGCAATTTTTAAGGTATTCAGCGGGTTCATCCCCCACAGCACCACAACCTGGCTGTTTTCCAGAATCAGCGGCCAGGAGGTCTGCTGTTCATACACCTCTACAGAACCGACCACATGCGGCATGATCACCTGTGCCGCCCCGGTTGAATAATCGCCGCTATGCCCGGAATAACCGCCCGCCAGGTTCATATAACGTTGCAGTAAGGTTTGCGCTTTATGCAACACGCCAGAAGAGCGCCAGCCGTATGATCCGGCAAAAATAGCCGATGGTCCGTTAGCTTTGCGAATGCGATCGTGTTGCTCATGAATCAGTTTTAATGCTTGTTCCCAGCTCACCTGTACATAGGTATCTTCGCCACGACCTTTCGTCGGTTGCAGTGGATTATCGAGATAGCTTTTTCTCACCATCGGATGCTGAATACGCGTCGTGGTGTGTACCTGATCCGCCGCCGTAGACTGTAAGGAATTCGGTATGGTTTTCGCCAGCGCGCCTGTTGAAGAAACAATCTTGCCGTCCTTCACTTCTACGTTCATCGCTCCCCAACGTCCCGCGGTGAGGATTTTACCGCCCTTCTCTTCTGCCCATGCGGGGAGCGGTGCTGCCGATGTCACCACCAGCGCTCCAGCGGCAATACCGCTGTGTTTAATAAATTCACGTCTTGTTAATGTCATAACTTCCTCCCTGATCAACGAGGATCACTGTTTCTCGGTAATATCTTTGGCGTTGTACTGGAAATACCGCGTTAAAATGTCCAGTTCGTTTTCGCTCATGCTGGTTCGTGCCCCCATTCCTTTGGCAATGGACGGCCACGCATTGACGGTGTAATGGTCGGCGGCAATAGGGGCATGACAACCAGCGCAATAGGTATCGTCAAGTTTTTCAGCGTATTGCCATAGCGGTTTACGGTCCGCTAATGCGGGGACGGTAAGCGCACCCTGTAAAGACGCCTGACGCCATTGATTGCCGTATTCGTCAGCCTGCCATTCCCCGTTTACCGTGAGCGCCTTGATACCTTCTTCACTTAATGTGGCTAGCGCCAGCCGTTGACCTGCCGCCAGGTAGAGCGTGTTTTCACTGCCCTGCATTTGATAACCCTGCAACAGAACGATCGGCTGTTTGCCACTGGCATCAACGACGGTGAGATCGGTACCAGGATTCACGGTAGCCAGCTCGCCTATGCGAGAAGTTTTGAAAGGATAAATATGTGCGCCATTAGTCACTGAAGTAGCGGCCTGACTTTCCAGCTCATGCGCCGCGTTGTCATCCATTTTTATTTCTGGCGGAAAATGGGCAATGCCTTTATGACAATCGATACAGGTTTCGCCGCCCTTTTGTGCTTTGTTATGCATTTTCTGCGCAGATTCACTTTGCGAGGCAATATCCATGGCATCAAAAGAATGGCAACTACGGCACGTTGCAGAGTCAGTTGCTTTTAATTCTTTCCATACTGTTTCGGCCATTTCCTGGCGATGAGTTTCGAACTTATCGTCACTGTCTATTTTGCCGCTAACAAATTCATGATAAATATCTTTAGATGCTTTTAATTTAGCAAATAAATAATCCATCCCTGACTTTGGAATATGGCAATCTGCACATTCCGCACGTATCCCTTTCTGGTTCGAAAAGTGGACAGTTCCCTGATATTCCTCAAAAGGTTTACTCATCGAGTGGCAGGAAAGGCAAAATGCTGTATCCGACGTTTTATGTAAGGCTTTTTGCGCCAGCAATAACCCGCCGCCACCAACCACAACCGCTATCAGCAAAAACAATAACCCAATGCGTTTTTTCCCTCGCATAGATTCCTCTAAATAAATTCCAGAACACCGAAATCATTGTATAATTAAATACACAACGAATTAACCGCTTGCATAACTCGGCACAACACTGCCTGAAATAATCGATAAAGAATATGATTTATTACAATGTAATCATTAATTGCTAAGGAATAACCCAGTTGCTATTTAGAATATATATTTATCAGTTTTAGCAATTTAAATCCCATAATCAATGTGAATATAAAAAATATTATTAGCACAACGCTATGTTCACTGTCACCCGCTCAACAGATCACGGTTATCGTTCGTTTTTTATACTGCTCAGGGATAAAAAAAGGCCCCTGTTGAAATTGCAGGGGCCTGGTACGAGCAAGCATCATATTGGGCGACATGATGCAACGGTAAAAATCATTTGGCCTGATGGCGTTCAATGATTCCTTTCATTTCAGCAACCGCCGCCCCGTCTACGATATAACGCGAATACTCGTCCGCGTGTTCATCTGATGACATGGACAATCCTTGATTACGATAACGCATCGGTGAGGCTTGCCACGCTCCCGCGGAGCTATGGACTTCCAGCACTCCGGCATCGAGGAAGTGGTGCAGGTTTTCTGCACGGACTCCTGCTCCGGCCATAATGATTGGAGCATCACGATGGGCAATAAGTTCCATAATTTTTGATAAACCTTGCAGTGCGTCTGATTTTTGCCCTGATGTCAGTACCCGGGCAATGCCCAATTCCGCAAGATTATTGAGTGTATATAAAGGGTTAGCGCACATATCGAAGGCGCGATGAAAAGTCACTGCCAGCGGACCGGCAGCAGCCATTATTTTTTCCATTCGTGGCATATCGACATTCCCGTCAACATCGAGAACGCCCGTCACCAGTCCAGGAAAACCTAATTCGCGGACCGTGCGCACATCCTCAAGAATGGCGGCAAACTCACCGTCGCTGTAGCAAAAATCACCACCGCGTGGGCGAATTATCGGATGCACAGGGATCGTCACCCGCTGGCGCACGGATTTCAGTACCCCCAACGACGGCGTTAAGCCCCCCTCTTTTGGGGCTGCGCATAATTCAACTCTGTCTGCGCCGTTTTGCTGCGCCGTTAGTGCACATTCCATGCTGTAACAGCAAATTTCCAGTAATGCCATTTTTGCTCCTTAATTACGCTGACTGCTCGCTGGCAACGATCTCTTCAATGGACCACGGATGAAACTTAATAGTTGTTTTGCCATCGGTGACCGCCAGCGTCGGATTCGGTAATCGCTCATGCTCACCTTTTGGTGAACTGGTTTTAACTGAGATCCCCGGTAGGCTGAGTCCTTCATCAGAAAGCAATGCCAGCGCACGGGCATTCAGCGTTTCTGGATCACCCGGCAGAACGATTTCAATATGTTCCCAACCTTCGTGTGGGTAACGTTTTTCCCCGGGCCACGGTAGCTCCACAATAGAAAACTGCCAGTGCGCAACCTGTACCGGTTCATGCAATTTAAACAGACAAATCGGTCTGCCATTGATCATATTTTCTGACAAAAGCTCGCCACACTGTTCAAACCCGCGACGCCAGCGTTCAGCAGTGGCGTTTTGATGGCAACGCAAAGAAATGTGATCGGCAGTCAGCGGAGTGATATTCAACCCCAGACGGAGGGAAAGTTCATCTAATGCGTGGGTAAATCGCGGTAAATCCGATGCAATATCCTGCAGCTCGTCGATAGATTGCCAGTTCGCCATAATCACTCTTCGTCTTTCAGTAAAAGCGTTAATTTACCCTGTTGCCCTGCGCCAACCAACCGCTGATTTCACGCCGCTTCTGATGCAATAGTGAAAACGGCAATACGCCACGCGCACGTTGCTGACGAAAACAGCCATTTGCAGTATACTCCCGCCCTAATTTCTTTAACTGGTGCGGGCAATTTTTGCTCGCTTCATCAATGTAAGGTATTCCGGTGAATATTCAGGCTCTTCTCTCAGAAAAAGTCCGTCAGGCCATGATTGCGGCAGGCGCGCCTGCGGATTGCGAACCGCAGGTTCGTCAGTCAGCAAAAGTTCAGTTCGGCGACTATCAGGCTAACGGCATGATGGCAGTTGCTAAAAAACTGGGTATGGCACCGCGACAATTAGCAGAGCAGGTGCTGACTCATCTGGATCTTAACGGTATCGCCAGCAAAGTTGAGATCGCCGGTCCAGGCTTTATCAACATTTTCCTTGATCCGGCATTCCTGGCTGAACATGTTCAGCAGGCGCTGGCGTCCGATCGTCTCGGTGTTTCTACGCCAGAAAAACAGACCATTGTGGTTGACTACTCTGCGCCAAACGTGGCGAAAGAGATGCATGTCGGTCACCTGCGCTCTACCATTATTGGTGACGCAGCAGTGCGTACTCTGGAGTTCCTCGGTCACAAAGTGATTCGCGCAAACCACGTCGGCGACTGGGGCACTCAGTTCGGTATGCTGATTGCATGGCTGGAAAAGCAGCAGCAGGAAAACGCCGGTGAAATGGAGCTGGCTGACCTTGAAGGTTTCTACCGCGATGCGAAAAAGCATTACGACGAAGATGAAGAGTTTGCCGAGCGTGCACGTAACTACGTGGTAAAACTGCAAAGCGGTGACGAATATTTCCGCGAGATGTGGCGCAAACTGGTCGACATCACCATGACGCAGAACCAGATCACCTACGATCGTCTCAACGTGACGCTGACCCGTGATGACGTGATGGGCGAAAGCCTCTACAACCCAATGCTGCCAGGAATTGTGGCGGATCTCAAAGCCAAAGGTCTGGCAGTAGAAAGCGAAGGGGCGACCGTCGTATTCCTTGATGAGTTTAAAAACAAGGAAGGCGAACCGATGGGCGTGATCATTCAGAAGAAAGATGGCGGCTATCTCTACACCACCACTGATATCGCCTGTGCGAAATATCGTTATGAAACACTGCATGCCGATCGCGTGCTGTATTACATCGACTCCCGTCAGCATCAACACCTGATGCAGGCATGGGCGATCGTCCGTAAAGCAGGCTATGTACCGGAATCCGTACCGCTGGAACACCACATGTTCGGCATGATGCTGGGTAAAGACGGCAAACCGTTCAAAACCCGCGCGGGTGGTACAGTGAAACTGGCCGATCTGCTGGATGAAGCCCTGGAACGTGCACGCCGTCTGGTGGCAGAAAAGAACCCGGATATGCCAGCTGACGAGCTGGAAAAACTGGCTAACGCGGTTGGTATTGGTGCGGTGAAATATGCGGATCTCTCCAAAAACCGCACCACGGACTACATCTTCGACTGGGACAACATGCTGGCGTTTGAGGGTAATACCGCGCCATACATGCAGTATGCTTACACGCGTGTATTGTCCGTGTTCCGTAAGGCAGAAATTAACGAAGAGCAACTGGCTGCAGCTCCGGTAATCATCCGTGAAGATCGTGAAGCGCAACTGGCAGCTCGCCTGCTGCAGTTTGAAGAAACCCTCACCGTGGTTGCCCGTGAAGGCACGCCGCATGTGATGTGTGCTTACCTGTACGATCTGGCTGGTCTGTTCTCTGGCTTCTACGAGCACTGCCCGATCCTCAGCGCAGAAAACGAAGAAGTGCGTAACAGCCGTCTGAAACTGGCACAACTGACAGCGAAGACGCTAAAGCTGGGTCTGGATACGCTGGGTATTGAGACAGTAGAGCGTATGTAATCGATTTTTCGTGAGAGTAAAGCCTGATCAGGGTTACCTGATCAGGCTTTTTTATTGCCATCTAAATGTATTCTGAAAATGGACATGCCATTGTTTTCTGACTGTTGGATAAGAGGCCAGAAGCGTAATATCCGGCCCCAGGGAAACGATAACGGTTGAATTTAAGGAATACCGCAGTGTTTAAATTTCTTGTATTAACATTAGGCATTATCTCTTGCCAGGCTTACGCAGAAGATACGGTTATAGTAAACGACCATGACATTTCAGCCATCAAAGATTGTTGGCAAAAAAATTCAGATGATGATACTGACATTAACGTGATCAAATCATGCCTGCGACAAGAATACAATCTCGTCGATGCGCAATTAAATAAAGCCTATGGTGAAGCTTATCGTTATATAGAACAAGTGCCACGCACAGGTGTAAAAAAACCTGATACCGAACAACTTAACTTGCTTAAAAAATCACAGCGAGCCTGGCTGGATTTTAGGGACAAAGAATGTGAATTAATCCTTTCAAATGAGGACGTTCAGGATTTAAGTGACCCTTATTCTGAATCAGAATGGCTCTCATGTATGATCATACAGACCAATACGCGAACTCGCCAGTTGCAGCTATACCATAACTCTGAAGATTTTTATCCAAGCCCTTTGACAAGAGGATAATTCACATCTTTTTGGCATGTTTTGTTGCAAGCTATTCCTGATAAATAATTGCAACAAGACATCGAGCCTTTTTCACTGAGTTATTAAACATACTCGCGAGCGCGTAATTTTTTTGTCCTTCAGCGATAATTCACAATCACTTCATTACGTTGTACCTTTAGCGGTGGAATTAACCGCCCACCGCCTGGCACTTCCCAGATAAATCGCAACGGTTCTGCTGCCGCTATACCGGAAAAGGCCACGGTGGTTCCGCTCTGCCCCTCTAATTCGACACAACGAGATTGCGAACACAAGCGAACCCGCAGTCCTGAAGGTGTCGGGCCGATAAGCTGATAACGCCACGCTACCAGCGTCATCAATCCTGAAGCAGGTTGTCGCGTAGAAAGAGGCGCAGACGACATCGACTCACCGCGATGATTTAGCGTAATTCCTACACTACTTGCCTGCCACATCCCCTCCCCGGCGGCTTGCACCAGCAGCGGAAACAATAATATTGCTAATAAGGTTCTCATTATTTGCCGCCAATTGTCGCCGTCATGCGGATATGTCGGTTATCAGACAGTTCCAGATTCGACAGGACCACTAACTGCGGCAAGCTGCGGCGCAGGAAGCGAGACAATAATGGTCGCAGCGCGTGGTTCACCAACAATACTGGCGGCGCACCCAGCATCTCCTGACGGGATAGCGCTTCCTGAGTTTGCGCCAGTAAACGATCCGCCAGCCCTGGCTCCAGTCCTCCCCCGCCCTGCAGCGCCTGTAGTAACAAACGTTCCAGCGGTGTATCGAGGCCAATAACATGGACTTCATCTTTGCCAGGAAACCACTGCTGGGTAATCGCCCGTCCCAACGCCACGCGCACGACGGCGGTTAATTCATGTGGATCGCTTTGGATGGGCGCATGTTCCGCCAGCGTTTCGAGAATGGTGCGCATATCGCGAATCGGTACTTTTTCATCGAGGAGATTTTGCAGCACTTTATGCAGTGTGGTGAGCGTGACGACGCCAGGAACGAGATCTTCCGTCAGCTTTGGCATCTCCTGGGCGACGCGATCCAACAGCTGTTGCGCCTCCTGACGACCAAACAGCTCTGCGGCATGCTGGCTAATGAGGTGGTTAAGATGCGTTGCTACCACCGTGCTGGCCTCAACCACTGTGTACCCCTGAATCTGCGCCTGTTCTTTTAGCGCACTTTCAATCCAGATAGCATTCAGGCCAAATGCCGGATCGACGGTCGCCTCACCAGGTAACGTCCCGGCAGCGGTTCCAGGGTTAATCGCCAGCCAGCGCCCCGGATAAGCATCACCACTGCCAATCTCCACGCCTTTCATCAAAATGCGATAGCGGGCAGGTTGCAGATCCATATTGTCGCGAATGTGCACCACTGGCGGCAGAAATCCCATCTCCTGGGCAAATTTCTTGCGGATACTGCGTATACGGCCCAACAACTCACCATCCTGCTGGAAATCGACCATCGGGATCAGTCGATAACCCACTTCCATTCCCAGAGAATCTTCCAGTTGTACATCGTTCCACGTCGCTTCGACAACGGTATTATTCTCTGCCATTTTTACCGGTTTGGGTTCGGCAGGCGCTTTTTGTTCGCGTCCGCGTATCCACCAGGCCAGCCCCAGCAATCCGGCAGTGAACAGCAAAAATACCAGGTTCGGCATTCCAGGCACCAGGCCGAGTAAACCGAGCACGGCGGCGCTTAACAACATAACGCTTGGGTTACTGAAAAGCTGATTCACCATCTGCTCGCCAACATCCTGATCGGTGCTGACACGCGTAACGATGACCCCCGCGGCGGTAGAAATCACCAGCGCCGGAATTTGTGCCACCAGACCGTCGCCAATGGTCAATAGCGTATAACTTTCCGCCGCGTGTCCCATGCTCATGCCATGTTGCAGCACGCCGACCAGCAACCCGCCGACAACGTTAATGACCATGATGAGGATCCCGGCGATGGCATCGCCGCGAACAAACTTACTTGCCCCGTCCATTGAGCCGTAAAAATCGGCTTCCTGAGTCACTTCGGAGCGGCGTTTTTTCGCCTCATCTTCACCAATCAATCCAGCGTTAAGGTCGGCGTCAATCGCCATCTGCTTACCCGGCATACCATCGAGAACAAAGCGCGCACCCACTTCTGCGATACGCCCGGCACCTTTGGTAATGACCATAAAGTTGATGATCACGAGAATGACAAACACCACGATACCGATAGCGAAATTGCCACCAACGAGGAAGTGACCGAACGCTTCGACCACCTTCCCAGCCGCCGCCGCGCCGGTATGCCCTTCCATCAAAATGATACGGGTTGAAGCCACGTTAAGTGCCAGACGCAACAACGTAGTAAACAACAGAATGGTCGGAAACGCAGCAAACTCAAGCGTGCGCTGGGTAAACATCGCCACCAGCAACACCATGATCGACAAGGCAATATTGAAGGTAAACAACAGGTCGAGTATGAATGCGGGCAGTGGCAGCACCATCATCGACAAGATCAACAGGATCAAAATCGGTCCGGCAAGGATCTGCCATTGTGTCGATTTCAGGTTTGCGGGCAGGCGCAGCATCGCGGCCAGATTACTCATGGGTCGGTTTCTCGTTAATAAAATCCAGGGCTTCCGGCACCGGAAGATGAGTAGGTTGTACAGGGCGCTGTCCACCAGCCAGACGCCAGCGTTTCAGTTGCCAGACCCAGGCCAGCACTTCCGCCACCGCGGCGTACAGTTGACCCGGGATTTGTTGACCAATCTCCGCATGTCGATACAGCGCTCGCGCCAGCGGCGGCGCTTCAAGCGTCGGGACGTTATTTTCAGCGCCAATTTCACGAATGCGCAGCGCGACCAGCCCTGCACCTTTAGCGACCACTTTCGGTGCGCTCATTTTGTTTTCGTCATACTGCAACGCTACCGAATAGTGGGTCGGGTTATTGACAATGACATCCGCTTTCGGCACATCGGCCATCATCCGACGCCGTGCGGCAGCTCGCTGCATCTGACGGATCCGTCCTTTAACATGGGGGTCGCCTTCGCTTTGTTTGAACTCATCACGAATATCCTGCCGCGACATTCGCAGCTTTTTCAGGTGGCTGAATATTTGGAAAAAGACGTCAAATCCCACCATTGGAATGACACCAAGCACCACCAGCAGTGCGCATAGCCCTACCAAATCCATCGCATTACCCATGGCGGTAATCGGAGACTCGGCCATTAAGCGCATCATCTGCGGCCAGTGATGCCAGAGATAAAACCCCGTCACGCTGCCAACCAGGATGGTTTTCAAAATTGCTTTAAGCAACTCCGCGCCAGTCTGAGCCGAGAACATCCGTTTAATGCCCGGTAGCGGGTTGAGTTTGGAAAACTTCGGCTGCAAGGATTTGCCGCTAAATACCAGCCCTCCCAGCATGACCGGAGAAATGAGCGCCACCAGCACCACGCCGCTAATCAGCGGCAGCAGCGCCAGCATGGCTTCTCTGATCAGCAGAATAATCTGCCCGAGGATCAGATTCGGGTCATTGATAATACTGTGATCAAAATGCAGCCCAGCGGAGAGCATGCCCGACAATCGACGGGCCAGCGACACACCGCCAAACCAGATAACACTAACGCCCACCAGCAAAATCAGCAGTGAGGTCAGTTCACGGGAACGCGGGATTTGCCCCTCTTCCCGCACTTTTTCTAGTCGGTGAGGTGTGGGGGCTTCTGTTTTGTCGTCGCTCTCGTCAGACACGTCGCCAATCCTGGAAAGAGTATTAAGCGTGAATGATGCCAGAGCGCAAAGCGTTCAATGGTTTGAGTAAGGGGCAAAACAGGCGGGATTTAGGGCTTTTGCTGCCACACATCAAGCATAGTGTGCGTTTGTCGGATGCGGCGTCATCGCCTTATCAGACCGCCTGATATGACGTGGTCACGCCACATCAGGCAATACAAATCAAAATCCAAGACTATCCAACAAATCGTCCACCTGATCCTGACTGGCTACCACGCCGGCTTTGCTGGTATCGACCTGAGGTCCATTAAGCAAACTCTGGTTTTCACGTTTTGGACGCGACTCCTGTTCCGGGATGTTTTCCAACAGCACCATCAGCAACTGGCGTTCGATCTCCTGAATGACATCCATCATCCGCTTAATGACCTGCCCGGTGAGATCCTGAAAATCCTGCGCCATCATGATTTCCAGCAGTTGCGCGTTAGTAAAGCTGGTATGCGCGGGTACATCTGCCAGAAATTGTCGTGTATCTGTTACCAGTTCACGGGCGTCGGCAAGGTCAATCGGATCGGCAAACCAGTCATCCCAACGTTGGGTTAACGCTTTTGCTGATTTCTCCATTTGATCCTGATGCGGTTGTGACGCCTCAACACTGTTCAGCGCCCGCTCCGCAGCCTGGGCGGTCATCTGCACAACATAGTACAAACGATCGCGCGCATCGGGGATGGCTTCCGCCGCTTCGGCAATGGCCTGATCCAGCCCCAGTTCCCGCAAACTGTCGCGCAGCATACGCGTCAGGCTGCCGATGCGCGCAATGATATCGCCAGCTGAATGCTCGTCAGCAGGTTTGATTGATGGTTGCATCATAGTCGCATCCTCACATGCCCAGTTTCTCAAAGATTTTGTTGAGTTTTTCCTCCAGCGTCGCGGCGGTAAATGGCTTCACCACATAGCCACTGGCCCCCGCTTGCGCCGCAGCAATGATGTTCTCTTTCTTCGCTTCTGCAGTCACCATTAACACTGGCAATGCCGACATCGCGCCATCCGCACGAATTGTTTTCAGCAATTCCAGGCCATCCATATTGGGCATGTTCCAGTCGGAGATAACAAATCCATAACCGCCTGCCTGCAACTTATTGAGAGCGTCGACGCCATCTTCCGCTTCCTCAACATTATTGAATCCCAGCTCTTTAAGCAGGTTACGCACTATGCGTCGCATGGTGGAAAAGTCATCCACAACCAAAAATTTAAGTTCTTTATCCGCCATTTCACACTCCTGATTTAAATACGTATCGCCTGTCCGGCACTAATTTTTGCCAACATTTGCTGGCTTACCTGGCTAAGATCGACCACTTCGCAGACACCACCCATATTGATGGCCTCGCGCGGCATGCCGAACACCACGCAACTTGCTTCGTTTTGCGCAAGGGTCCATGCCCCCGCCTGACGCATCGCCAACATTCCCGCCGCGCCGTCGTTGCCCATACCGGTCAGGATCACCCCAACCGCATTACGCCCCGCCTGTTTGGCGACAGAATGGAACAACACATCTACCGAAGGCCGATGACGGTTAACCGCCGGGCCATCGTGAATTTTGATTTGGTAATTTGCGCCACTACGCGACAGCTCCATATGCCGATCGCCCGGCGCAATATAGGCATGCCCCGGCAAGACACGTTCTCCGTCTTCGGCTTCTTTAACCCCGATCTGGCAAAGCTTATTAAGTCTGTCGGCAAAAGAGCGGGTGAAACCGGGCGGCATATGTTGGGTAATTAACAATGCCGGGCTGGAAAGCGGCAACGGTTGCAGTACGTGACGAATTGCCTCAGTTCCACCCGTTGAAGCACCAATCGCAATCAGTTTTTCAGAACTCAACAACGGACCCGCCTTCAGCGTTGTCGGTGCTGACAATGGCTTATGTGCTGCAAGGCTCGCCTTTGCTGCCGTACGCACCTTTTCAGCAATCATTTCGCTATACGCCAGCATTCCTTCGCGAATACCCAGTTGCGGTTTGGTGACAAAATCTATTGCCCCCAGCTCCAGCGCGCGCAGCGTGACTTCTGATCCTTTGCCGGTCAAGGAAGAAACCATCACAACGGGCATTGGACGCAAACGCATTAATTTTTCGAGGAAATCCAGTCCGTCCATCCGCGGCATTTCAACATCCAGCGTCAGCACATCGGGATTGAATTTCTTAATCAAGTCACGCGCGACCAGCGGATCAGGCGCGGTCGCCACAATTTCCATGTCGCTATGGCTGTTGATGATTTCTGTCATGATCTGGCGCATCAGTGCCGAATCATCGACAGATAACACCCTGATTTTGCTCATCGTTAATCCTTACTTAGCGCATACACCGTCTGACCACGCAGCGTGAAGCGGCGCTCAAGGTGGCTAAAGTTTTCAGAGTGACCCGCAAACAGCAATCCGTCGGGTTTAAGGAGCGGAACAAAGCGGCGCAAAATCTCCTGCTGGGTATTTTGATCGAAGTAGATCATGACGTTACGACAGAAGATCGCATCAAACGGCCCCGGCACGGTGTACTGTTTCTCCAGTAGATTCAGCGGGGCAAAATCAACATAGTTCGCCAGCTCCTGACGCACGCGTACCAGCCCTTCATGCGGTCCCGTCCCTCGCATGAAATACCGTTGCAGTTGCTGCGGCGTCAGGTTTTTCAACTCTTCATGGCGATAAATACCGCTTCTGGCTTTTTCCAGCACTTCGGTGTCGATATCACTGGCAAACACTTTCCAGCGTCCGGGCGCGGTGCCCAATGTGTCAGCCAGCGTCATCGCAATGCTGTACGGCTCTTCGCCGGTCGAAGCCGCCGCGCTCCATACGCGATACTCGCCAGAACGGCGACGTGCGTGATCCGCGAGCAGAGGGAAATGGTGTGCCTCACGGAAAAATGCCGTCAGATTCGTGGTCAGCGAATTGATAAACGCCTGCCACTCACCGCTGTGCTGATTAGATTCCAGCAAGTTCAGATAATGACCGAAATCCGTCAGTCCCAGCGAACGCAAACGACGAACCAGTCGGTTGTAAACCATGTCGCGTTTATGGTCAGCCAGAACGATCCCGGCTCGTTGATAGATCAATTGACTTATCCGCCGAAAATGCGCGTCGGAAAGCGCCAGGCGCTCGGTCATCTGTAACAATAAAGACGTTTGCCCACAGGGCAGAGATGAAGTCATAGCGCCTTCTCAATCACTTCAGGATACCACTGGCGCAATTTGTAACTGCGCCGACTCATGTCGTGCTACTTCATGTTCTTCAAGGGTAAATACCGCCACACGCGACGAAAGATGGTCGGCCTGATTCGCCAGTTGTTCCGTTGCCACCGCCGCTTCTTCTACCAGCGAGGCGTTCTGCTGAGTCACCTGATCCATCTGGCTGACAGCCTGTGCAACCTGCTCAATCCCCCGCTGTTGTTCTTCCGACGCAGAGGCAATTTCTCCCATAATGTCGTTCACGCGGGTCACCGAACTGACAATATCGATCATGGTCGCGGCGGCGTTATTCACCAGTTTCGAACCCTGCTGGACACGATTGACTGACTCTTCGATCAGCCCTTTGATCTCTTTTGCTGCCTGCGCGCTACGGCTGGCAAGATTGCGCACTTCACCTGCCACTACCGCAAAACCACGCCCCTGCTCTCCGGCGCGAGCCGCTTCCACTGCCGCATTCAGGGCCAGAATATTGGTCTGGAAAGCAATTCCGTCGATAACGCTGATAATGTCGCCAATTTTTTGCGAGCTGGTGGCGATCTCCTGCATGGTGTGAGTCATGGTACTGACCTGAACACCGCCCGCCTGCGCCGTTGTCGCGGCATTTTTTGCCAGTTCCGACGCCTGTCGTGCGTTATCGGCGTTTTGCCCTACCGTGGCGGTTAATTGCTCCATACTGGCGGCCGTTTGTGCCAGCGATGCCGCCTGCTGTTCGGTACGACTTGAGAGATCGTTATTGCCTGCGACAATCTCCGCGATCCCAATGTGCATCTCATGGCTTCCCTTACGCACATCACTCACCGTCCCACGCAAAGCCTGCTGCATGGTCTTCAGGCTGGCAAAAATGGCGGTGATCTCATTACGACCATATACCGCAATCGGACGCGCCAGATTACCCGCAGCAATGCTGTCAAAATGGCTACCAATAATGGCCAGTGGTTGAACAATCATCTTGCGCGTCCACCACAGCGCACTGCTGATGTAGATTGCCGCAACAATAATCATGCTGATAAACACCAGCGCCGAAATCTGATAGTTACGCTGACTTTGCGCACTGGCGGCTTCCAGCACATGGTTGATCTCCAGCTGCCAGGCCTCAAAGTTAACGTCAAACGCATTCTGTGATCCCTGCACCGGCGCAGTGAGGAAATCCGAAAGTTGATTACTTTCAAGCCAGGTCGCCTGATGTTCGAGATCGTTGTGCCAGCGGGCAAAACTTTTCTCCGTCTCTTTTTGCAATGCCCTGACGTGCTCGTTGCCCGCAGTCATCGCCATAAAACTTTTAAACAGCGTGGTGGATTGCGTCAGACTGGCGCGCGCCGTCGTCATCAACGTTTTAATGTCATCCGCCGGATAGCTAAGTGCCGTCAGAGTGCCCGCTTTGTTCAGCGCGGTACTGGCCTGTAACATTACCGCCCGAGTTTGCGCTAATGCCGCACGTTGCTGATTGCTCTGCTCGACCTGATTCAGTCGTTGCAAATCGTCGCGAAATGCCCAAAAAGACATGCCGTTACTGCCAATCTGCAAGATCCCGCAGAGAATCAAAATTAAAAACAGCGTGGTCGAAATTCGAATACGATTAAACATCAACGCTCCCCATCAGGCGGCAATGACCGCGTTAGTAAATACTCGTCAAAATGTTTCCCAGTTTGGATCTTGTTCAGCAATTCGCAGTCGTGGCTGTGCCGGTGGTTGCTCACTGGCAGGACGGGATGGTGTTTGCGGTTTATTGGTGAGTGGGCTGGCTGCCAGACGGAACGCGGAAACCGCTTGCGTTAAACGACTCGCCTGTTCTTCCAGCGCAGCGGCGGCGGCAGCTGATTCCTGCACCAGCGATGCGTTCTGTTGCGTGACGCGATCCATTTCCGAAACCGCCAATGCGACTTGATCGATGCCACGGCTCTGTTCATCCGATGCCGATGCAATCTCGCCCATAATGTCAGTCACGCGAGTGACAGCATTGACGATATTGTTCATTGTTTCCCCGGCGCTTTCGACCAGCACCGAACCGGTATCAACGCGTGAGACGGAGTCTTCAATGAGGGCTTTGATCTCTTTTGCCGCCTGGGCGCTGCGACTGGCAAGATTACGCACTTCACCCGCCACCACGGCAAAACCACGGCCCTGTTCACCCGCACGCGCGGCTTCAACCGCGGCATTCAGCGCGAGGATATTAGTCTGGAAGGCAATACCGTCGATAACGCTGATAATGTCGGCAATTTTCTTCGAACTATCGGCGATCTCATGCATCGTTTTCACTACGCCATCCACCACTTTGCCGCCGTGCTGGGCGGTGTCGGAGGCACTTTGCGCCAGTTGCGAGGCCTGGCGGGCGTTATCGGCGTTTTGCTTCACTGTCGCGGTGAGCTGCTCCATGCTGGCGGCAGTTTCTTCCAGCGCGGATGCCTGCTGTTCAGTACGGGAGGAAAGATCGGTGTTGCCCGCCGCAATTTCACGGGTACCGGCATAGATGGCATCTGAACCTTCGCGGACATGAGTGACGGTGTCAGTCAAAGAGCGTTGCATATGTGAAACGCTCTGCGCCAGGTCGCCCATTTCACTGCGCCCGTCAATGGTCAGGGTATTCGCCAGGTTACCACCGGCGATTTCGCGAATGTGAGCAATAATTTTTGCCAGCGGAGTAAGCAACATACGGCGAATGCCGTACCACGCCACCAGCAGAATCAATACCACCACCAGCGCGATAACCGCCAGTTGCCACTGGGCAAATCGGTAATCATCTGCGTTGTCAGTGACGATATCGCGATACAGTTTTTCACTGCTGAGGGCGTACTGAGCAAACGCTTCGCCCATTGCATTTTGCATTCCCTGGGTTGGCTGAGCGAAATAAGCTCCAGTATTGCCATAATCTAGATAATCAATCAGTTCAGTTAACGCTGTGTAATAGTTTTTATATTTTTCATCAATATTACGACTGGTAGCGACCATTTCAGGTAACGGTGCCATGCTTTTGAATTTTTTATAATGCGTCGCTGCCTGCGCCAATGTTTTCCTGGCGCTATCGAGCAATTCAACTTTGGCGTTACTTTGTTGATTGGAGGAATCCATCATCATCCGTACCGCTGAACGACTCAGGTTAATGCGCGTTTGCAGCATTAAATCCCAGGTTGACGTCAGCTCGCCCTGCTGTTCCCGTAATTGATTGGAAACCACAAAGCTCTTCTGGCTATGGTGAAGGGAAGAAAAAAACAGACTGCCGGAAATAAGCTGTAACAGTGCGAATACCCCCAGCACCATTACCAACAGCGTGACTACGCGGATACGGTTAATCATAAGGCACCTTCCTGAAAACAAGTTGATCTCGTTATCGGCAAGAAGGGGGGAAACTTTATTGCTGATGCCACCCGCCGCGAAATTGAAATAAAAAACCCGATGCGCAGATCATCGGGTTCATTTCAATTGAGGAAATCGGGAGAATTACGCCACTTCTGACGCCGCGCTATCTAACAGCGCCATCTCTTCGCTGTTCAGCAGTTTTTCGATGTTCACCAGAATCAACATACGGTCGCCCAGTGCGCCCAGTCCAGTGAGATATTCTGTTGAAAGCGTCACGGCAAATTCTGGTGCCGGACGAATTTGCTCCGCCGTCAATGAAAGCACGTCTGAAACGCCGTCAACCACGATGCCAACCACCCGTTGTCCGAGATTCAGGACGATAACTACCGTGTTGTCGTTATAGTCCACATCCACCTGGCTGAACTTAATTCGTAAGTCAACAATCGGCACAATAACCCCGCGCAGATTCGTGACGCCTTTGATAAACGCTGGCGTGTTCGCAATCCGTGTTACCTGATCGTAGCCACGGATCTCCTGCACTTTCAGGATATCAATACCGTACTCTTCATCACCAAGGGTAAATACCAGAAATTCCTGGCCTGACGGCTCGCTGGCCAGCTTTGTTACATTCGTCATACCGGTCATATTGTTACCTTTTTACTCATTCAGGCGGCGGTGTTCGCCATACGTTGTTCGCGGTTTATCGCCTGCAAGGCGGAGACATCAACAATCAGTGCCACGCTGCCGTCGCCAAGAATGGTCGCAGCAGAAATGCCGGGGACTTTGCGATAGTTACTTTCAAGGTTTTTAACCACAACCTGGTGCTGACCAATTAATTGATCCACCAGCAAGGCGTAGCGGCGACCGCCACTTTGTAAGATCACCACAATTCCCTGGGTGGCTTCGGTTTTCGCGCCCGCGACGTTGAACACTTTCCACAGTTCGACGATGGGCAGATATTCACCCCGCACTTCCAGCACCCGCTCGCCGCCGGCCAGTGGATGCAGATCGGCTTCACGGGGTTGCAGTGATTCCATGACAGCATTCAGCGGCAGAATGAAAACTTCATCCGCAACGCGTACGGACATGCCGTCGAGGATGGCCAGCGTCAGCGGCAGTAAAATGCGGATCGTAGTGCCAGTCCCCTGCTTCGACTGGATTTCGACATGACCGCCCATCTCCTGGATATTACGTTTAACGACGTCCATGCCGACGCCGCGCCCGGAGACGTCGGTGACCTGCTCTGCCGTGGAGAAGCCAGGTGCAAATATCAGCATCGCGACTTCGTCGTCGCTCATGTTTTCGCTGACAGTCAAACCTTGCGAGGCCGCTTTTGCCAGAATTCGCTCACGGTTTAGCCCCGCCCCATCGTCGGTCACTTCAATGCAAATGTTGCCGCCCTGATGTTCGGCAGACAGAATTAAATTTCCGACGCTGTTTTTACCTGCGGCGAGCCGTTTTTCTGGCAGTTCAATACCGTGATCGAGGCTATTGCGTACCAGGTGGGTCAGCGGGTCGATAATGCGTTCTATCAGGCTCTTGTCGAGCTCGGTGGAACTGCCCACCAGCGTCAGTTCTACCTGCTTGCCGAGTTTTCCCGCCAGATCACGCACCAGCCGGGGATAGCGACTAAAGACATATTCCATCGGCATCATGCGAATCGACATCACTGATTCCTGCAAATCACGGGCGTTACGTTGTAACTGCCCCATGCTGGTAATCAAATCACCATGATTAACCGGGTCCAGTTCGCTGGAACGCTGGGCAAGCATGGACTGGGTGATAACCAGCTCGCCGACGAGGTTAATTAATTGATCAACCTTTTCTACCGCTACACGGATGCTGGTGGATTCACTGCTGCGCGTCGTTTTTTCCCGCTCCACGCGGCCGGTTGGCGCTTGTTCGGCTGCCAGTTTAAGCACAGGTGGGGTAGCTATTTTTGGCGAGACTTCTACTGTTTCAAAGGTAATCTGATCGGCTTCAATCACAAAACAGAGTACCGCTGTGATGTCATCTTCGGCGATGTCGCCCGGTAATATTGCCGAGAGCGAATCCGCCCCTTTCACCACGTCAGTTAAGGTTGTCAGATGTCCCAGTTCTTCTTCCAGCAGGTCGACTTCCCCGGCCTTCAGGCGCGAAAGGATAATTCGTCGCGGCGACTGACTGCGACTCTGCTCATCTTGCGGTTCACTTTTGGCAACCACACTTAATCGGGTCACTGCGGATGGCGTTTCGCCTTTCGCTTCTAATGCCAGTTGACGCAAGGCCTGGCAGATATAATCGAAGCTGGCGGCATCCGGCTCTTGCGACTGTTTATAAGCGTCGAGCTGTTCTTGCATGATGTCCTTCGTTTCCAAAAACAGATTGATAATGTCGGTGTTGAGTTGCATCTCACCTCGTCTGGCTTCATCGAGCAGGTTTTCCATCAGATGCGTGGTTTCCTGCAAAACGCTGAAGCCAAAAGTTCCTGCCCCTCCTTTGATCGAGTGGGCAGCCCGAAAGATGGCATTCAATTGTTCGGCATCTGGCGCTTCCGGCTGCAAAACCAGCAGATGCTGCTCCATGTCAGCCAACAGTTCGTCCGCTTCATCAAAAAATGTCTGATAAAAATCGCTTATATCCATGCTCACGCTGTCACCTCGGTTCGGCTGATGGCATTGTGGGAACACTGACCTGTGGTGCAACCTCAGGTTTTTCCAGGGCGCTTACTGGCTCATTCTGGCTTTCGGCGTTTTCATGCAAAATGGCCTGTTCGGCTTGTTTGTTCAGTACCAGCAGGCTGATGCGACGGTTGACGGCATCATCAGGTCCGCGATCGCTTAAGCGCATCGTTGCCGCCATGCCGACGACACGTAACACTTTGCCGCTATCCAACCCTCCGACCATCAGTTCGCGGCGGGATGCATTGGCCCGATCGGCAGAAAGCTCCCAGTTGCTATATCCTTTCTCACCGCTAGCGTAGGGGAAATCATCGGTATGACCTGAAAGGCTAATACGGTTGGGAATACCGTTCAGTACAGGCGCAATGGCACGCAGAATGTCGCGCATATAGGGTTCGACATCGGCACTGCCGGTTCTAAACATCGGGCGATTCTGGCTATCGATGATCTGAATACGTAGACCTTCCTGGACCAGATCGATTTTGAGATGGGGACGTAACGCCCGCAGTTTCGGATCGGACTCTATCAACTGGTCGAGATCACCCCGCAATTTCCGCAATCGACTTTGCTCCATGCGTTTTTTCAGCTCTTCGATGTTCGGCTGCTTATTCACTTCCCCCTGGCTTTGGGTGTAATCATCACCACCGCCGGGAATTGGGCTTTCACTATTAGAAATGCGATCGCCGCCCGTAACCGCAGTCGCCAGTGGAGTCCGGAAGTACTCCGCAATCTGAATCAGCTCTTTTGGGCTGGAGATGGAGATCAGCCACATCACCAGAAAAAAGGCCATCATCGCAGTCATAAAGTCGGCATAAGCAATCTTCCACGATCCATGTGCTGCCCCGTGGCTTTTGGCTTTGCGTCGTTTGACGACAATAATCGGATGCGCTTGATTCTTCATGCTTCCTCGGTTGTCGTCTGTTGTTGCGGATTTTTCACCGCACGCACATGCTCTTCCAGTTCAATAAACGACGGACGTTCGCTGGAATAGAGCGTTTTGCGACCAAACTCAACGGCGATAGGCGGTGCGTAACCGTTCAGATTAGAAAGCAGAGTGACTTTGACGCACTGCATCATTTTGCTGGTTTCGGCGCTTTTCTGACGTAAAACACTCGCTAATGGGGAAATAAATCCGTAAGCCAATAAAATGCCGAGGAAAGTCCCCACCATCGCATGTGCGATAAGCGCACCCAGCTCGGCGGCAGGACGATCGGCTGAACCTAACGCGTGAACGACCCCCATTACAGCCGCGACAATACCAAACGCCGGAAGTGAGTCCCCGACCAGCGCCAGACTGTTCGCCGGGACTTCTGCCTCGCTTTCGTGCGTCTCAATCTCTTCATCCATCAGGGCTTCGATTTCGAAGGTGTTCATATGACCGCTGATAATCAGACGCAGATAATCGACGATAAAATCAAGCATGACGCTATCCGCGAGGATGCGTGGGTAGCTGGCGAAGATCTCGCTCTCACGGGGATTTTCAATATCACGTTCCAGCGAAAACATCCCCATCTGCCGCGATTTCGCCATCAACCGATAAAGCAGAGCCAGCAGATCCATATACATTGCTTTGGTGTATTTGGAGCGACGAAACAGCAACGGCAGCGCCTTCAGCGTGCCTTTAATCGCTTTGCCATTATTGCCGACGATAAACGACCCAATCCCTGCACCGGCAATAATCACCAGTTCAGCGGGTTGATAGAGTGCTCCAAGGCTTCCACCGGTCATCAAATAACCGCCGAAAACTGTACCGAGAACAACCAGGTAACCTAATAAGATAAGCACGACATCATCCTTCCACTGTTGACCATGACAGGATGTTCAGTCGTCAGGCGTTAACGCGCGATTGGGGCAAAAAAAAGCAGCGGTACGTCGTTACCGCTGCTGGAATGTTGCGCCTCACCGTATCAGTTAAACAGCCTGTACTCTCTGTTCATCCAGCAGTTGTGGGATAATATCGGCAGGATTCTGGGAAAGTTTACGTCTTTTTACTGCCCGGGATGGCGGTTGACATAAGCTGCAGGCAAAGCTGCCAACAGGCTGGTGAGCGTGGGTAATAAAATTGCCGCCGCAGCAGTTGCAGCTGGAAAGTTGCAGTAATCCACTTTCAACAAACCGCACCAATGTCCAGGCACGGGTTAATGCCAGCAGTGGTCCTTCTTCTGCTTGTGGGCACTGTTCAAGGTATAAACGGTAGGCTTTGATCACCGCATCGACGCCATTACACAAACCGGTTTTCAGTAAAAACTGCCATGCATTACAGAACATCGAAGCATGAACGTTTTGTTCCCAGGTCATAAACCAGTCGGTTGAGAATGGCAGCATGCCTTTCGGCGGTGGGCTTCCGCGCAGTTCTTTATAAAGTTTTATCAGGCGTCCGCGACTTAACTGTGTTTCGCTTTCCAGCATCTGCAAACGAGCGCCCAGGGTGATCAATTCCATTGCCAGCTGAATATCCCGCGCTTCCTGAACAATGCTTTTTTCACTCATGATCAGGCCCTTTTCTTGCGCAGCGCTTCTTCAGGCTGATTAACATCATTCAGCAAGCGTGTTGAGAGCATGATGCCGGTATGAATTTGCTGGAGATCGTCAACGCGGGAATCTTGCGTCAACTGAGTAATCGTCTGGTGGCTGTCAAAACGGAAGTGACAAACCAGTTGATTGGTTTCTGCCAGCTTAACCATTTGCGGAAGAGTCAGTGCCGCTAACGTTGTCGCCATTTCTTCATTTATGCCGAGACGAAACATAGCGGACGCTTTGTCCTGAACAATCAAACGCTGTGCAAGTAGTAAATATGACAAGTTGATGTCATAAATGTGTTTCAGCAACTCGGAGGTATGCATTATTCCCACCCAGAATAACCAACTTTATTTTTATGCGGTTTCACCGCACCCCGTGATGTCGCCGGGAAGCCCCGGTAAAAAATAATTAGCATTAGAATAGTTGCGATAAGCTGCAATAAGCAGAACCACCTTTTTTGGTTTAATATGTCCTTACAAATAGAAATGGGTCTTTACACTTATCTAAGATTTTTCCTAAATCGACGCAACTGTACTCGTCACTACACGCACATACAACGGAGGGGGGCTGCGATTTTCAATAATGTGTGATGCAGATCACACAAAACACTCAATTACTTAACATAAATGTATAAGTCATACTTTTGTTTTGGGTGTATTTCAATCTGTTAAAAAGTTTTTCGCTACGCTAGCAAGCAAAAATGAAACAGGAATAATCGAAATGGGATGTTGCGCACAGTTAAAATAACTCACCGTAAATAATCATCTGCTATAAATAATCACTTTCATGCAATACCAGATAAGCTATTTTTAAACAGACACTTACCGCACAACAAACTAATTAAATACAAAGAAAGGCAACAATCAACTTAATGTTAATGAAATGTTTTACATATATCAACCACTTGTTTAATGCGGAGAATCAGTACACTATTTTCTTATAATTACATTTGAAATTATATGATCACCGGGAGTGATTGATTAATTGTCTTTACTAATAATCAGACTAATATTTACCTGTTTGACCGAGTTGGGATTGCGTCGTTTCTCCATTAGGAGTAAAGCTTTAATGTCACCTGAAGTTCACAGAATAAGGAACAGGTTATGAGCTATAGCAATATTCTTGTCGCTGTTGCGGTTACACCGGAAAGTCAGCAACTGCTGGCAAAAGCGGTATCTATCGCCAGGCCAGTAAAGGGACACATCAGTTTAATTACTCTCGCTTCCGACCCGGAAATGTACAATCAATTAGCCGCGCCGATGCTTGAAGATTTACGCAGCGTGATGCAAGAAGAAACGCAAAGCTTTCTTGATAAGTTAATTCAGGATGCGGGGTATCCCGTTGACAAGACGTTTATTGCCTACGGTGAGTTAAGCGAACATATTCTGGAAGTATGTCACAAACATCATTTCGATTTGGTGATTTGCGGTAATCACAATCACAGTTTCTTTTCGCGAGCATCCTGCTCGGCGAAAAGAGTGATTGCCTCAAGTGAGGTCGATGTGCTGTTAGTTCCACTTACGGGTGATTAACCGCTCCTACGCAAGCTTTGGAAAGGTAGCAACTTTATCGCGCTGCTGGCTTTCCGCGCTTCGCGGAACTATCTGCTTTAGGTCGCTAATGAAGCACTCCTGCCAGTGGTTAATATCGTTTTTCACGATAACGTCCAGCATTTCTGCATGACGGGAAATACGTTCCGCCAGCGACATAGTCAATGCACGATCCAGCGCAGCTGCAACTTCGTCACGATCGTAGGGGTTAACAATTAACGCCGACGTTAACTCGTTTGCCGCTCCCGCAAATTGCGAAAGAACAAGAACGCCCGGGTTGGCTGGGTCCTGAGCAGCAACATACTCTTTTGCTACCAGGTTCATCCCGTCACGCAGTGGCGTCACTAAGCCCACGTCAGAGTAGCGGAATATTTTCATCAGTAATTTACGGTCAAAATGCTGATTCAAATAATAAAGCGGCGTCCAGCCTAATTGCCCGTATTTACCATTAATTCGTCCAGCTTCATTTTCGAGCTGATGACGAATATCCTGATAGGCTTGCACATCACCACGCGACGTTGGTGCAATCTGGGTATAACGAATTTTACCATGATGCTGCGGATATTTTTCCAGCAACGCTTCATAGGCGAGAAAACGCTCTGGCAAACCTTTGGAATAATCCAGCCGTTCGACAGAAAAGATATTTTGTACGTTTTTCAGTTCCGCTTTAAGTTGCGCCAGTTTTGGCGGCAGTGGCCCGGCAGCCTGTTTGGCTATTTCTTTCGGTTCAATGCCGATCGGGTAGACTTCTGTTCGAAATGCTTTGCCCCAGGCTGTATGGCTTTTTGCGCTACGTGTCGTGACGCGGGTCAGGTTAGAAAGACAATCCAGGAACGCCAGACGATCGTTTTCTGTCTGGAAACCCAGCAAATCATAATCACAAAGCTGTTCAAGCAAGGTGTCATATGTCGGCAGCGCGTTGAAGATTTCCGGTGTCGGGAAAGGAATATGCAGAAAGAAACCAATGCGATTATTCACTCCCCGTTTGCGTAATTCATGCGCAAATGGCAACAGGTGATAATCGTGGATCCAGATAATGTCATCGTCTTGCAACAGCGGCAGTAATTTATCTGCCAGCAACGCATTTACGCGTAGATAGCCGTCCCAGGCAGGACGCTGAAATTGCACCAGATCGAGCCGATAATGAAAAGCGGGCCAGAGAACGGCATTGGAGAATTGGTTGTAGTATTCGTCAAGGTCCTGTTCGCTGAGGTTAAAAGAGGCCCACGTAATGTTACCTTTTTTCACCTTTTTTAGCGGCTGATCCTCATTCCCTGTTTCACCACTCCAGCCAAACCACAGTCCGCCTGCGGCTTTCAGTGCCCCCAGTATGCCAACGGCAAGGCCACCGGCACTGGCGGCGTGCTCGTCTGGTGGTGCAATCCGGTTAGATACTACGACTAAACGACTCATAGTCATCACTCCTGTTATTTTCTCTTTTTTGTTGTAATGCGGTGGTTATCATTTCAAGCCAGCTCCAGACATCCGGCACACCCGCCAGTCGCCATGATGCCTGAGTTGCACCTGTGCCAATTTTTACTGACATTCCGCCCAGTCGGTTAACGACTGCGAAGCCAGATTCATCGGTTAAATCATCGCCCAGAAATACGGGCGTTCGCCCGATAAAGGGAGCTTCCTGCATAAAAGCTGCAATTGCCTCACCTTTACTGGTACCTCTCGGTTTGATCTCGACAACACACTTTCCCTGCTGTAACGCCATTTGTGGCCAGATCTGAGTAATACGTTGCGCTAATGTCATTAATGCGTCTTCATGCTGCGGAGCCTGACGATAATGCAGCGCAAAAGCCATCCCTTTCGCCTCCAGCTCCGCGCCGGGATACTGAGCGATGACTGTATGCAGTTGCACGCTAATATCACGCGCAATCGCATCCGGCAGATGAACGATATGTGTTTTACCATTGATGTCACGGCGCTCCGCCCCATGCACGCCCGCTAACGGGAAGCGATAAGGTTTTGCCAGTGCGTCAAGCTCCACCATTGAGCGCCCTGATATCAATGCCAATGCACCATCACTTGCGGTTGCCAGTAGCTGTAGTCCTTGCAGAATATTGTCAGGCACGACGACCTGATCGGGATGCGGTTTGATTTCCGCCAGCGTTCCATCAAGATCAAAAAACCAGGCATATTTCGCGGATAGTTCAGGGGTTTCGGTTAACGGTTCTGTCACCCGGCTCTCCTCCTTCTCTTTTCTTATTGTTTTGCGCAGAACGCGCTTTACAGACATGTAAGTATAGACAGTGTGACGGGGGTCGCCATTTGCAATGAAGAACAGCCAACCGTTGTGGCGGCTGGCTGTGGTGGGAAAAAACGTTAAATTGTTGTGGAAAAAAGCATCAGACAGTGCGTTTCGCTTTTTGCTTGTAACGGTCGAAGATCACCGCTGCCAGCAGGATTAAGCCGCGAACCACGTACTGCGCGAAAGGAGAAATATTAAGCAGGTTCATGGCGTTTTCCACGGTGCCTAAAATTAAGATACCCGCCACCACATATGAGATTTTTCCGATGCCACCTTTCAGAGAAACGCCACCTAAAACGCAGGCGGAGATAACAATAAGCTCATAACCAATCGACGTCATTGGCTGCCCACTAGTCATACGTGAAGCCAGAATAATTCCGGCTATCGCAGATACCAGGCCAGAGAGAACAAAGATAATAATTTTGGTGCGAACAACCGGTACACCCGCCAGACGCGCAGCCTCTTCGTTCCCGCCAATCGCCAGGGTGTTACGACCAAAGGTGGTTTTATTCAGCAACAAACCAAAGATAATCAGACACGCGACGGTGAGCCAGATTGGCGCAGGCAGACCGAACCAGTTAGCGTAACCAAGGGCAAAGAAGCTTTCATCTTCGATACCGACCGCTTTACCGTCTGAAATGATGTACGCCAGACCTCGAACAATCTGCATCGTTGCCAGTGTTGTGATCAGAGCATTTATTTTCAGTTTGGCGATAACAAAGCCATTGACCAGGCCACAGAGAATGCCAAGCAGCAACCCCGCTGCCACGCCAATCCACAGGCTTTCAGTCAGGTTGATAACCACCGCCGTGGTGACACCCGCACAGGCAATTACGGAGGCGACAGAAAGGTCAAAGTCACCGGAAGCAAGGCAGAACAACATGCCACACGCCACCATCCCCGACATGGAAATTGCCAGGCCCAACCCTTTCATATTAATGAAGGTGGCAAAATTTGGGACAAAAATGGCACAGGCGATAAAGAGCACCGCAAACACCACCAGCATGCCGTACTGATCCCAGATACGCCCGAAGCTGAATGACGACTTAGGTGCGCCAGAACCCGATGTAGAAACAGAAGACATCATACTCTCCTTACTCAGGCAACTGCCTGGCTGACTTTAGGCATCGCAAGGCTCAGTGCCTGACGCTCATCTGCCTGCTCGTGTAACAATTCACCGGCGATTTCACCTTCCCGCATCACCACAATCCGGTCGGCAACGCCGAGGACTTCAGGTAAGTCGCTGGAGGCAAACAGCACCGCCACACCCTGCGCCGCCAGCGCATAAATTACGTTATATATTTCGTGCTTAGCACCAACATCAATGCCGCGCGTAGGTTCATCCAGCAAAATGACCTTCATCTCTTCCGATAACCAGCGGCCCAGAATGGCTTTTTGCTGATTTCCGCCTGAGAGATTCATGATCAGTTGCTCAGCGCCCGGCGTTTTGATGTTGAGCGAACGAATGTGGTGATCGGCATTGTTTTCTTCCCAACCGTTGTTGATTACACAACCGCCGAGCACATGTTTACGTCTGGCACTGATGTTGATATTGTCGCGAACGGAGTGCACGGGAATAATGCCTTCCGCTTTGCGATCTTCCGGGCAGAGCATCATGCCTGCGGCAATGGCGTGGCTCGGTTTACGAATATCGATCGGCTGTTGGTCGATATAAACCTGACCGGCGGTGATTTGCGTCCCGCCAAACAAGCCTTTCATTAATTCGCTACGCCCCGCCCCTACCAGACCAAACAGCCCAACAATTTCACCACTGCGAACCGCCAGACTTATTGGCGTACGCACGCCTGGTGCTTTCACAGCATCAAGACGCAGGCGCTCCTCGCCATAACTACGAGGTTGCCAGCCGTAGATATCGCCAATGTCGCGCCCGACCATCGCCTGCACCAGCGCGTCGTGGTCAACCTGCTGCATATCGGTAAAGGTTTTGACATAACGTCCATCTTTAAAGACAGTGATGGCATCGCTGAGGGCAAATATTTCTTCCATACGGTGAGAAACGTATAAGATCACCCGCCCCTCTTTTCGCAGTTCACGAATAACGCGGAAAAGATTGTCGATTTCGCGGGCAGAAAGGGAGCTGGTTGGCTCATCAAAGGCGATAATTTTAGCGTTACGCGCCAGCGCCTTGGCGATTTCAACCATCTGCCACTGACCAATGGAGAGATATTTCAGCGGCGTGTCCGGGTCAATATCCATACCAAGATGTTTAAGTTGTAAACCCGCCTCATAATTCAGCAATGAGCGATTCACAATGCCGCCTTTATGCGGCAGCTGGCCGAGATAGATGTTTTCCGCGACGGTCATTTCCGGCACGAGATGCAGTTCCTGGTAAATAATCGCCACACCCGCGTTAAGTGCTGCGGTCGTGTCGGAAAAGGACATTTCCTGCCCATTAATCACTACAGAACCCGTGGTTGGCGCATAGTTGCCGCTGAGGATTTTTAAGAGAGTTGATTTTCCTGCGCCATTTTCACCCATCAACGCATGAACCTGACCGGCATAGCAGTCAAAACTAATATCCGTCAGCGCCTTAACGCCGGGAAACGTTTTACCGATGCCGCGAAATGAGAGATACGGGGTAGACTGTTGCATAACGTCTCCGTGAATCACTGGTCGTTCACACCCCCTCTGCATCATGCAGAGGGGAATTTTTCCGGCAAATTACTTACCGCCTAAACCTTTTTTCTCCAGTTCTTCTTTAAAGTTGTCACGCGTGATCAGCACCACGTCGGTAACTTCGGTAAATTTTGGCGGTTCAACGTCTTTTGCTACCCAGTTGTAAAGCATTTCGCTGGATTTATAGCCATGTACGTCCGGGCTTGGCAGCAGGGAACCGTAGAAGCCGGTTGCCTGTGCTTTAGACAGTTCGCTCACCGCATCCACACCGTTAATGCCAATGCCGATGATATCGGCAGCTTTAAAGCCCTGACCTTCCGTCGCGCGTACGCCGCCCAGCACGGTGCTGTCGTTCATACCGACGATCAGCCAATGTTTAACTTCCGGATGTTGAACCAGCATTGAGTTGGCAGCGTCAAATGCCCCCGGGATGTCGTTAGATTTGGTAGGTACCTGATAAATTTGTTTTTCCGGGAATCCGGCCGCTTTCAGCGCATCCATAGAACCCGTTGTACGGCGACGTGCCGTATCCAGTTCGTTGGCGGTAATCGCCATCACCGCGCTTTCTTTGACATCCCAGCCACGTTTCTGCATCTCTTTATACAGTTCCTGACCCTGACGTTCGCCAATTTTAGTCGCCGCCATCATCACCAGCGGAACGGTATCCATTGGCTTACCTTTGGCGTTAACAAACTGGTCATCCACGGCAATGACTTTCATATCGTAGCCACGCGCTTTCGCGACGATGGCAGAGCCGAGTTTGGGGTCCGGAGTACAAATAACGAAACCTTTTGCGCCACTGGCAGCCAGGCTGTCGATCGCGTTCAATGTTTTTTCGCCATCCGGCACGGCAATCTTAATAACCTCAAACCCTAAATCCTTCCCGGCTTTATCGGCAAACTTCCATTCGGTCTGGAACCACGGCTCTTCCGGTTGCTTCACCAGGAAACCGAGCTTCAGGTTCTCCGCCATAGCGGATTGTGACATAACGGCTGCCAGACCAATGGCTGCCAGGGCTTTAGTAAATTTGTGCATGGTTCTCTCCAGCTTTAGTGTCGTTTTGTGTAGGGCAAAAACGAATGACATTCGTTAAATTAATCGGAAAACAAAGCATTACCTTTTAACTAAAAGATAAGTGACTGTGTTGACATAGTTTTAGCGAGAAATTAATTCTCCATAGGAGAGCAATATCACATCGCAGAATTACAGTGAGAACGTGCATAAATTTAGCGGGAAAAGACATAAGGGAAAGCCAATTTGTCAGACAAATTGTCGAATGCACAGCAGATTAATCCATAAGATTAGCCTGGAAATCCTTGTTGTCTTTGGTACCCATGCGGGATGTCTTCTTTTTAACCAGTCAATAGGCCGCATTACCTGGCGTTGAGTTTTTGAAATGGTGTAATAACCACAACTCAAAGATGTGGAAAATGCGCGTCATTCATTTCGCCATTAATTATCACCGTGCTCATTAATTAACAGAACACGTATAATGAGAGCCATCTCGCAAAAATGAAAAAACGTTTTATAAAATCATCACTTCATCATGAATTCAAATTAATCGTTTAATATCAACAAGATACAAAAAGCACTATCATTAAAATTCATTGCAGTTACATTGATTTCATCAATGAAATGTAAAAATATATAAACTTGATGATTTAAGCATTTTCTTATACCCGTTCAGACGTTATTCTTATTTCAGATCATCGTCAGAATTGACTCCACGATCACATTTCGGACCGGCAGAAAGGAATTATTCTGCAAACAGTAATTATGGTGTTTTGATTTATCTTGCACCTCTCCACTTCTGGATATAAGGATATTAGGTATGGCAACCGCTGGAATGCTTCTCAAACTCAACTCTCAAATGAACCGCGAGTTTTACGCATCCAATCTCTACCTTCACCTGAGTAACTGGTGTTCTGAACAGAGTCTGAACGGCACCGCCACTTTCCTTCGCGCCCAGGCACAGAGTAATGTGACCCAAATGATGCGCATGTTTAACTTTATGAAGAGTGTCGGCGCTACCCCCATCGTTAAAGCCATTGATGTTCCCGGTGAAAAACTGAACTCTCTGGAAGAACTGTTCCAAAAAACGATGGAAGAATACGAGCAACGTTCAAGCACGCTGGCGCAGTTAGCCGATGAAGCGAAAGAACTGAATGATGATTCAACCGTCAATTTCCTGCGCGATCTTGAAAAAGAACAGCAGCATGATGGCCTGTTGCTGCAAACCATTCTTGATGAAGTGCGCAGTGCGAAACTTGCGGGTATGTGCCCTGTGCAGACCGACCAACATGTTCTGAATGTCGTGTCACACCAGCTGCATTGATCATCATCGGCGCTAATGCATTGCGCCGATGAAGGTTTTGAGAAACCGCTGCCTCATCTGTTTGAAGCAGCGGTTTTTTTAATGGGATTCACCCTGTGGGGTAAACTTGAGTTCAATAAGCGCGATGGCTTTTTGGATTGCCCGCATGGTGACCGGGTCTGCGGCGGCGGGATGGTTAGTAAAGTCGATATTCTTCAGCTGACTGGACATTTTTTCACGAACTTCAACGGGCGCGATTACATCGAGAACATCCAGAATTTGTTTGATAACCAACTGGCAAGCAACCACATCAGAAACCAATTCCTGATCGGCATTCAGCGGCTGGGACATCGTAAACTCCTGATAGCATTTTGAAAGCCGTTATAGTAGCGACTTCACATCTTCAGCGATAGTCACATCCACCGTCATCAGGACACAAAAAAACCTGCCGGAGCAGGTTTTTTGTTATCGGAACATATTGCCTGGCGGTACGTCTTTGAACGTCTTGCAATAGTTATTGAACATACTTTTCAGGATTTTGCGCAGTTTCATCGCGGCACTCCGACCATTTGTTATACAGGTGTTATTGTCTTTGCGCTTATAATATGATAACCATCACAAAAATCAATCTTTATGTGATACAAATCACATAAATACCCCTTTAATGTTATAAAAATGATAATCAAAAAACAGCCCCCCTATTTCTGACACCTACAGATGGCAAGAAATAGCGCCTGCCAGGCGTCTTTTCCGGCCATTGTCGCAGCACTGTAACGCGTAAAATAGTGCTTTCTCTTACTCTTCTGGCTGGACCATGAGACTTCTGATTCTGACTCTTTCATTAATAACGCTGGCGGGGTGTACGGTTACTCGCCAAGCCCATGTGAGCGAAGTTGACGTGGCAACAGGTATTGTACGGTTAGTTTATGACCAGGCTTTTTTGCAGCATGCCCATACCGATCGTTATGTCAGTCGCGGGATCGCCGATCGCGCATGCCAGCAGGAAGGCTATACCCACGCGGTCCCCTTTGGTCAGCCAGTAGGCAACTGTAGCCTTTTTGCGGGTTCCTTATGTTTGAATACGGAATTCACTTTGTCATATCAGTGCCATCATTCCGCCTTCCCTGTCTTTCTCTAAATATTTTAATCAGCGAGGGGATCTTCGCTGATTAAAGAAATAGCGGTAATGCGTTTTATTCCCATTCGTATTTTTAATAATTGAAGTTTATATTTTACCTTTTGCAAATAATAAAATAACAAATTATAGTGACGCCACAGCAACAAATATAACCTTTGTGGAGCACTATCATGCTGAAACCAGAAATGATTGAAAAACTTAATGAGCAGATGAACCTGGAACTGTACTCTTCACTGCTTTATCAGCAAATGAGCGCCTGGTGCAGCTATCATACCTTCGAAGGTGCTGCCGCGTTCCTGCGCCGTCACGCCCAGGAAGAGATGACGCATATGCAGCATCTGTTTGATTACCTGACTGATACCGGCAATTTACCGCGTATTAATACCGTTGAATCTCCGTTTGCTGAATATTCCTCACTTGATGAATTATTCCAGGAAACCTATAAACACGAACAATTAATCACCCAGAAAATTAACGAACTGGCTCATGCTGCAATGACCAATCAGGACTACCCAACATTTAATTTCCTGCAATGGTATGTTTCTGAGCAGCATGAAGAAGAGAAACTGTTCAAATCGATTATTGATAAATTAAGCCTGGCAGGCAAAAGCGGCGAAGGTCTGTATTTTATCGACAAAGAACTCTCTACCCTCGACACACAAAACTAATGCTCTCCGGCGGCAGGTTTACTGCCGCCGTTTCAAATCAGTGACGGCAAATCTTACTCTGATCGGTCGAAAAACCGTCTTCCGAAGGTATAAATTTGCCTTTTGCTGCCAGAAACGCTACCAGCTCTCCCGCAGTCATCCCTTCTGCCGAGCAGGTGTGAAAACGTGCCTGTTCACCAAAACGCGCTTTAATCGCAGCTTCCAGACTGGCATGCGTATATTGCTCGCCTGATTCAATCATCATATTTAACACTTCATGACCGTGAATAGAGTCCATCGTTCCTCCTCAAAAAAAAGCCTAGCGTAGCGATTACCGCTTATGAAGACTTTGCGCCAGCGCAGGACTGAATGCTTTTATTGTACATTTATATTTACACCATATGTAACGTCGGTTTGACGAAGCAGCCGTTATGCCTTAACCTGCGCCGCAGATATCACTCATAAAGATCGTCAGGACAGAAGAAAGCGTGAAAAACAGAACCCTGGGAAGTGTTTTTATCGTGGCGGGAACCACAATTGGCGCAGGCATGCTGGCAATGCCGCTGGCTGCGGCAGGTGTTGGTTTTAGCGTCACGTTAATCTTGTTGATTGGGCTTTGGGCGTTGATGTGCTACACGGCGCTATTACTGCTGGAGGTGTACCAGCATGTTCCGGCAGATACCGGTCTTGGCACGCTGGCAAAACGCTATCTGGGACGCTACGGTCAGTGGCTGACGGGCTTCAGTATGATGTTCTTAATGTATGCTCTGACTGCGGCATACATCAGCGGTGCCGGTGAATTGTTGGCCTCCAGCATCAGCGACTGGACAGGTATTTCAATGTCGGCAACCGCTGGCGTGCTGTTGTTCACTTTTGTTGCCGGTGGCGTGGTTTGTGTCGGGACATCGCTGGTCGATTTGTTTAACCGTTTTCTGTTCAGCGCCAAAATTATTTTTCTGGTGGTGATGCTGGTATTGCTGCTACCGCATATTCACAAAGTGAATCTTTTAACCCTGCCGTTGCAACAGGGGCTGGCTCTGTCAGCAATCCCGGTGATTTTTACCTCATTTGGTTTTCACGGTAGCGTGCCGAGTATTGTCAGCTATATGGATGGCAACGTTCGTAAGCTACGCTGGGTGTTTATAACCGGTAGTGCGATCCCCCTGGTGGCATATATTTTCTGGCAGGTGGCAACGCTTGGCAGCATTGATTCAACAACCTTTATGGGATTGCTGGCTAATCATGCTGGATTAAACGGGCTGTTACAGGCGTTACGCGAAATGGTGGCCTCTCCGCATGTTGAGCTGGCAGTGCATTTATTTGCTGATTTAGCCCTCGCCACGTCATTTCTCGGCGTTGCGTTAGGCTTATTTGATTATCTGGCTGATTTATTTCAGCGTTCAAATACCGTTGGTGGACGGTTGCAAACTGGTGCAATTACCTTTCTGCCGCCGTTGGCGTTTGCACTGTTTTATCCACGAGGATTTGTGATGGCGCTGGGTTACGCCGGTGTGGCGCTGGCGGTACTGGCATTGATTATCCCTTCGCTGTTGACCTGGCAAAGCAGAAAGCACAATCCTCAGGCGGGTTACCGGGTGAAAGGTGGTCGTCTGGCGCTGGTGGTGGTGTTTCTCTGTGGTATTGCTGTGATTGGCGTGCAATTTTTGATTGCGGCAGGGTTGTTACCAGAAGTGGGGTGATCAGATAGCCTCAAATTCCTTATTGGGTGCCAGAATTAACGCTGACACCCAATTTGACCTCTTAATGCAGGCAGCACTGCTTAAATTTCTTACCACTACCGCACGGGCAAGGATCGTTACGCCCCGGTTTCTCTTCTGCTTTGATCGGTTGCTGAACAGCTTTTTCCTGCGGATGCGCCATCCAGTACGCATGTAGATCAAGCGCCGCCAGTCGAATGGCATCTACGCTCTCTTCAAACGCTTCTGGCGACATTTTCTCTACCCGCTCGAAGTTTTCCTCAGTACCGTGCAGCGCAATCGCCTCCAGCGCTGGTTTTAACGAATCGGGCAACGTTGACCAGTCAGAAAGTGCCACGCCCCGCATATAGCCAAAGCACCACTCCTCAACAATCGTCAGCTCGCTGCCATCAACTTCTCGCAAGCCGAATAACGGCTCAAACTGCTCCGGGAATTCGTTCAGACGCTCTGCGGTATCGGCCATATGTTGAAAAGCCAGATTCATAAAGCGCGTCATCTCTTTCTCTGACGCCCAGCGCGGCACATAGTCAGCCCCACCCCACACGGCAACCAGCCACTGTTCCGGTTCAATCTCTTGCGGAGAACTCAACACCGCCGTCAATAAACCGTCCAGCTCCGCCACATCAAGGATGGCGTGGTCAGTGTTGTATTTGGTCAGAATATCGTCCAGCCATTCCAACTCACTTTCGTTTAACGGTCCCGTTTTCATACGCTTTTCCTTGTGGATCTCAACTCGCCAGCACCTATCTTACATGCCGGTCCGTATCAGAGATACTTTTTGAGTGGCTTTGCTGGTGATTAAAAATTAGGGAGGGTGTAACGACAAGTTGCAGGCACAAAAAAACCACCCGAAGGTGGTTTCACGACACTGCTTATTGCTTTGATTTTATTCTTATCTTTCCCATGGTACCCGGAGCGGGACTTGAACCCGCACAGCGCGAACGCCGAGGGATTTTAAATCCCTTGTGTCTACCGATTCCACCATCCGGGCTCGGGAAGAAAGTGGAGGCGCGTTCCGGAGTCGAACCGGACTAGACGGATTTGCAATCCGCTACATAACCGCTTTGTTAACGCGCCAAATTCTTCAGGCCTTTCAGCCAGACATCCGCTTGAGGCCGATGTCTTTTAAACTGGAGCGGGAAACGAGACTCGAACTCGCGACCCCGACCTTGGCAAGGTCGTGCTCTACCAACTGAGCTATTCCCGCATTCATCAAGCAATCAGTTAATCACTTGATTTTATTATCGTCTGGCAATCAGTGCCGCCGTTCGATGCGTTGCATTCTACTTACCTGGCGCGATGAGTCAACGATATTTTTCACCACTTTTGATCGTTTGCTGAAAATTGCGCCGAAACGATCACTGATCAAGCAAATCTGCACGCGCAGCGCTCAAATATTGCAACATTGACCACAGAGTCAGTACCGCAGCCACAAAGAAAAGTGCAATACCGGCGTACTCAACCCAAATGTTCGGACGCCACAGCAGCCATGCCAACGCCACCATCTGGGCAGTGGTTTTCACTTTCCCAATCCAGGAGACGGCCACGCTACTGCGTTTACCCAACTCCGCCATCCATTCGCGTAGCGCAGAAATAATAATTTCACGGGCGATCATCGTTGCCGCCGGTAATGTCACCCACCAGCTGTGATAATGCTCGGTTACCAGCACCATGGCGATAGCCACGAGAACTTTATCTGCCACAGGGTCAAGGAAAGCACCAAACCGGGTACTCTGGTTCCAGCGGCGTGCCAGAAAACCATCGAACCAGTCAGTCACCGCCGCGACGCAGAAAATGAGCGCGGCGGCAAACGGCGACCAGGTGACAGGCAGATAAAAGACCAATACAAAGAATGGGATAAGGATGACACGGAACAGTGTAAGCAACGTAGGGATATTAAATTGCATAATGACGGGTAACTATCTGTTGTCAGTAAGATTACCCCTATGTTGCTACAGAGACATCAATGTTTCAACGACCAGAAGATCTTTTCTGCCAGACCTTGCGAAATACCCGGCACTTTTGCAATTTCCTCGACGCTGGCGTTACGTAAACCTTGCAAACCGCCCATATATTTCAACAACATTTGCCGACGTTTTGGCCCGACGCCTTCAATGGTTTCCAGGGAACTGGTATTTTTGACCTTCGCCCGTTTTTTACGGTGCCCGCCAATCGCGTGATCATGTGATTCATCGCGAATATGCTGGATAACATGCAGCGCGGGTGAATCTGGCGGCAAACTAAATCCCTCACCTTCCGGCTCAAAGAACAGCGTTTCCAGTCCAGCCTTACGATCTGCTCCTTTGGCAACGCCAAGTAGCAGCGGATGATTTTTATCCCATGAGACATCCAGTTCGGCGAAGACATTTTTCGCCTGCGCAAGCTGGCCTTTGCCGCCGTCGATAAGGATCACATCCGGGATCTTACTGTCGTCAATGGCTTTACCATAACGCCGACGCAGCACCTGATTCATCGCCGCATAATCATCGCCCGGCGTGATGCCTGTAATGTTATAGCGCCGATACTCCGCACGCAGCGGGCCGTTAGCATCAAACACCACACAGGAAGCGACGGTTTGTTCGCCCATGGTATGGCTGATGTCAAAGCACTCCATCCGCTTCACTTCCGGCAATTTCAACACGCTGGCAAGCGCGGTCAGTCGCTGGTGAACGGTAGATTGCTGCGAAAGTTTGCTGGTTAAGGCCGTCGCCGCATTGGTGCGCGCGAGTTTCAGATAACGCGCCCTATCGCCGCGAGGTTTGGTTTGAACATTAATCTTGCGTCCCGCCAGTTCTGAAAGGGAATCGGCGAGCAGCGTTTTATCGCTAAGATTAAAATCGAGCAGGATCTCACCCGGTAAGGTGCGCATCTGGCTGCCTTGTAAATAGAACTGGCCTACGAAGGTTTCTACCACCTCGCTCAGTTCCGTACCGCCAGGCACTTTCGGGAAATAGCTGCGGCTGCCGAGCACTTTGCCCTGACGAATGAACAATACGTGGACACAAGCCATGCCCGCATCGAACGCCACACCAATAACGTCGAGGTCGTCGCCGGTATTGGAAACGAATTGTTTTTCGGTGACGCGTCGCACCGCCTGAATTTGGTCGCGAATACGTGCAGCTTCTTCAAACTCCAGATTCTGGCTGGCAGTTTCCATACGACTAATGAGTTGCGTAAGCACCTGATCATCTTTGCCAGACAAAAACAGGCGCACATACTCGACCTGCTGAGCGTATTCTTCTTCACTCACCAGTCCTTCAACGCACGGTCCCAGACAGCGCCCTATCTGGTATTGCAGACACGGACGCGAGCGATTGCGATAAACACTATTTTCGCACTGGCGAATGGGGAAAATCTTTTGTAGTAGCGCCAGTGTTTCACGTACGGCATAGCCATTCGGGAACGGGCCGAAATATTCACCTTTGGCATGCTTCGCACCACGATGCATCGCCAGACGCGGGTGGGTATCACCACTCAGGAAGATAAAAGGATATGATTTATCATCGCGTAGCAAAACGTTGTAACGCGGCTGATAGAGTTTGATGTAGTTGTGTTCCAGCAACAGCGCTTCGGTTTCTGTGTGAGTAACCGTTACATCAATTTGCTGGATCTGGGCGACCAGCGCTTCGGTTTTGCGCGAAGCGAGGTTGCTACGGAAATAGCTGGAAAGCCGTTTTTTCAGGTCTTTCGCTTTGCCGACATAGATAACCGTACCACCAGCATCGTACATGCGATAAACGCCTGGCTGGCTGGTTACGGTTTTTAAAAACGCTTTTGCGTCAAACTGATCACTCACTGACTTGATAATGTCTCCGCATTACACAGACCATGGCGAATTGCCAGGTGAGTCAGCTCAACATCGCCATGAATGTTTAGTTTACTGAACATACGATAGCGGTAGCTGTTCACCGTTTTCGGACTGAGATTGAGCTGTTCTGAGATCTCATTGACCTTCTGGCCCTTGGTGATCATCAGCATAATCTGCAATTCACGTTCAGACAAACTGGCAAATGGGCTTTCTGTTTTTTCTGGTTCGATCTGGCTTAACGCCATTTGTTGAGCGATGTCAGAAGCAATGTAACGCTGCCCTGAATAGACAGAACGAATCGCACTCACGACTTCCTGCGGAGCCGCGCCTTTGCTGAGGTAGCCCGCAGCACCGGCCTGCATGACTTTCGCTGGTAAAGGGTTTTCTGTATGGACGGTAAGCATGATGATTTTGACATCAGCTGTGGAACGCGCGATTTTACGCGTCGCCTCAAGACCGCCAATGCCCGGCATACTCATGTCCATTAGCACCACGTCAACGGCATTTGTCCGGCACCACTTAACGGCGTCTTCACCGCACGATGCCTCACCGACGACTTTTATACCCTTTATATCTTCCAGAATGCGTCGTATCCCTGCGCGCACCAGTTCGTGGTCATCAACAAGTAGAACGTTGATCAAAGGAATATCTCCAGAAATAGGGATAACGCTACTGATAGTTAGTCATTCGTATATTAGCGGTTTTTATTGCAACTTTGAAACGTTAAAAATGGTGGGTATTCGATTTTTCTCTCGTTTTTGTCAATTCGATTGTCCACAGTTATGGTCACGCCCGTCACCAACGGCTTACCGGATCGTTTCACAGTAAGCCCTACGATGAAATGTGACAAAAATTGACTTTATTCAGCAAAAATGAAAATCAGCCCGCTGAATATGTAACATTAATTAACCCGAACAATACGGGCAAAAAACATTCATGATAAAAATATTTATTGGTCATTATATTAACGTATTTTATAGCACTGCCGATATCACGCTCAAAAAACAACCACTGCTATTTTTAGCAAAGCTTATGGTATACTCCGCCGCCTTAACATTTTTCACCGCAAATTTTCATTGCAACATGACGAGGAAAATAAATGAGTACGCCTGATTTTTCTACTGCCGAGAATAATCAAGAACTGGCAAATGAAGTCTCCTGCCTGAAAGCAATGCTGACGCTGATGCTACAGGCGATGGGACAAGCTGACGCGGGCCGCGTGATGTTAAAGATGGAAAAACAGCTTGCGCTGATCGAAGACGAAACCCAGGCTGCAGTATTTTCCAAAACGGTTAAGCAAATTAAACAAGCCTACCGTCAGTAATATAAAACCGGCTGATAGCGTGCCTTTCAGCCGGTTTTTGCATCTGGCACGCAGGACAGAAAAGAGATCAAATTAAGCCAGTAGCGGCCGCGTAACAGGCAACCTGGGTCTTATTTGGTGCATTAATTTTTTTCTGCATGTTTTTCTGGTGGAAATTGACCGTATTCTCAGAGATTGACAAAATCATCGCTATCTCTGCTGATGTCTTCCCTTCCGCCGTCCATTTCAAAATTTCTTTTTCGCGCTTGCTGAAATTCATCTCTGGCGTCATCACTATTTCATCATTTAAACGCATCAGAGCCATCAGACTTTCGCGCACCAGTAACTGCATTTTTAATTGCAGTTCATCACTAAGAATGGGTATTTCGCGCGCGCTGCTACGGGAAAAGGACAAAAAGCCCAGCGCCCGGTTTGGCAGCATTAAATACTGAGTGACACCGCGGCGTAAACCATGTGCGCGCGCGGCTTCCCATAACGGCTGTGCTTCGCTGAATAAGTCATCATTCCACATTAAATGGCCCTGACTAAAGTTTTCAGGGTTCAGCACCGGATCAATTGCGAGAAAGTTTTTTGCCTGATAATAACTAACCCACGCCTCAGGGTAATTGGTGTAGAAAGCCACTTTAGGTCGCGTGAATGGTACCGGGTGGCGAACACATAACGAATAGTAATCGTACTCTAGCTGCTGAGCCTGAAGCTCTATTTCATGGTAGACCTCTTCTGCGGCCTCCATCCTCTGAAAACGCAACAGCATCGTGCGACGCCAGCTGAAAAAATCCGTATCCTGCATAGTAAACCGCAACGCCCCTGAGAGTGAGTATCATTTATAATGATAATTCAAACTATCACATAAATAAGATTTATATATAATTTATATTATTCAGGCAATGAATTACTTTTGCAAGCCATCGCATTCTCTTATGTTATTAATGAGTTATGCTGATTTGTTAAGCAGTTTTATCACGCTTGAAATGGCGTCCCGCCCCGACAGGTGAATCGTCGGGGCTGATTTTTTCTTATTATTGCAGCAGAAACTTCTCGAGGAACTGGCGGGTGCGAGGCTGCTGGGGATCGGCAAATAACGCTTTTGCTGCCCCCTGCTCGACTATCCGCCCCTGGTCCATAAAAATCGCCCGGTCCGCAACATCCCGGGCAAAGCTCATTTCGTGCGTCACAATCACCATCGTGCGCTTTTCCTGCGCCAGCTGACGGATGGTGTTCAGGACTTCGCCCACCAGCTCTGGATCCAGCGCCGACGTTGGCTCGTCAAACAAAATCACCTCAGGACGCATTGCCAGCGCACGTGCAATCGCAACACGTTGCTGTTGACCGCCAGACAAACGACGTGGATAGCTGGTTTCTTTACCGGCCAGCCCAACTTTCGCCAACAGCTCGCGAGCGCGCTCCGTGGCCTCTTCTTTCGGTTCGCCTTTGACGATCACCGGCCCTTCAATAATGTTTTCCAGTACCGTACGATGCGGAAACAAATTAAAGTTCTGGAAGACAAACCCGACGTGCTGACGCAACTGGCGAATCAGCGATTTTTGCTGACTTAATGAACGTGCAGTATCAATAGTGATATCGCCAACGGTGATAGTTCCCGCTTCCGGTTGTTCCAGCAGATTTATGCTGCGTAGCAACGTGGTTTTGCCGGAACCACTCGGACCGATAATTGCCACCACTTCGCCAGGCTTTACCTCAAGGTCGATACCGTGCAGCACCGTCTGACCGTGAAATTTTTTCACCAGGTTCTTAACTTCAATGGCACTCATTTTGGTTCTCTCTCCTGGCGATTAAGTTGATTCTCAAAATGGTTCTGCAACGTCGATAATACTGTCGCCATGATCCAGTAGATGAGCGAAGCCGCCAGGTACATGGTGAACACCTCCAGCGTGCGCGAGGTAATCAACTGCGCCTGACGGAACAGCTCCGGCACCTGAATTGTCGCGGCCAGCGACGTATCTTTTACCAGGCTGATAAAGCTGTTCGACAGCGGCGGCAACGCCACCCGCGCCGCCTGTGGCAAAATCGCGCGACGCATAGTCTGCCATGGCGTCATACCAATACTGGCAGCTGCTTCCCACTGACCTTTATCAATAGAAGAAATGGCGGCGCGCAGCGTTTCGGCAGCATAGGCGGCAGTGTTGAGCGACAGACCAATCATTGCTGACGGAATGGGATCTAATTCGATACCAAACTGCGGCAGGCCGTAATAGATCATAAACAGTTGTGCGATGAGCGGTGTACCACGAAAAATAGAGATATAAAAACGCGCCAGCCAGCGCACGGGCCAGATTGGCGACAGGCGCATCAGCGCGAGAATAAACCCGAGCAGTAAGCCAAAAAACATGCCGCCGATACTGAGTTGCAGCGTATACCCAGCCCCTTTCAGCAGGAACGGCAAGGAATCAATAACCAGTTGTATACTTTCTTGCATGAGCGTTCCCGGAGCTAAACGTGGGGATGATAGGCGAACAGCGCAGGCGCACCGCCGGTATGAATAAACAGAATCGGCCCTTCATCTTTGAAGCGTTTCTGACTGATACCGTCAATCAGCCCCGCCATCGCTTTTCCGGTATACACAGGATCAAGCAGAATGCCTTCCAGCCGCGCCAGCAATTTCACTGCTTCCATGCCTTCGTCGTTCGGCACGCCGTAGCCAGGTGCAAAATAGTCATCCCAGAGTAAAATTTCCGCTGATGCGGTCAGCTCCAGTTCTTTCGCAATCGCCTGTTGTAGGTTAACCACTTTCGGCAATTGATCGGCAACGGAACGCGACACGGTCACGCCAATCAGTTCGCTTTCAGGCATCAGGTGTTCCAGCCCAACAGCCAATCCGGCGTGAGTTCCGGCACTGCCCGATGCGACCACCACCGACGAAATATTAACCGCCCCTTCACACTGTTGCGCGATTTCCAGCGCACTCTCCACATAACCCAGCGCGCCCAGAGCATTAGAACCGCCAACCGGAATGACATACGGGCGAAAGCCTTGTGCTTCGACTCGCGTCGCCAGCTCTTCCAGTTGGGCATTGGGATCGGTCAGTGCGTCGCACATTTCAATCTGGGTATTGAACAGATCCAGCAACAAGCGATTGCCGTTGGTTAAATAGTTTTCTGCGGTTGTGCCAATAGGATTTTCCAGCAGCGCCACGCAGTGCAGACCGAGTTTCGCCGCAACTGCGGCAGTCTGGCGCACATGGTTAGACTGGATCGCGCCGGCAGTAATCAGCGTATCGGCACCTTCGCGCAGAGCATCTGCTGCGAGAAATTCCAGCTTACGTAATTTATTGCCGCCCATTGCCATGGGGGTGACGTCATCCCGTTTGATGAAAATTTCCCGTCCAAGATAATCAGAAAAGCGCGGCAGATATTCGAGCGGCGTTGGCGCGCCGATAAACTCCAACCGTGGAAAACGGGTTAAATTATGCAGTGGCATAACAGCCTCCGATGTGTGTTGTTGTGATTTTCTTATTATGCACGCTGAAAACGCGTAAATAAAAAAGGCGCTAGTGAAAGCGCCCTTTTTTGTCATTATGCTGATTATTTGGTCACATCAGCACCAAACCATTTTTCGGAAAGAGCTTGCAGAGTGCCGTCTTTTTGCATTTCCGCAATTGCATCATTCACCGCTTTCAGCAGGTCCTCATTTCCTTTACGCAGCGCCACGCCAGACTCCTGACGGGAGAATGCTTCACCGGTTACTGCCAGCGTATCGTTGGTTTTCTTCACCAGATCCAGCGCCGCCAGACGATCAACGAGGATCGCATCGATACGGCCTACGCGCAGATCCTGATATTTGGTTGGGTCATCATCATAGGTACGCACATCGACACCCTGAACATTCTGCCGCAGCCACTCTTCATAGTTGGTGCCCAGACCGACACCCACTTTTTTGCCTTTCAGATCAGCAGCCGTTTTAATGGTGCCTTCGTTACCTTTTTTCACCAGCGCCTGAATACCGGAAATGGTGTAAGGGGTAGAGAAATCGTATTTTTTCTTGCGCTCGTCAGAAATGGTGACCTGGTTAATCACCACATCAATGCGTTTAGAGTCCAGCGACGCCAGCATACCGTCCCATTTGGTCGGTTTTAGTGACGCCTCAACGCCAAGATGTTTTGCCAGCTGTTGGGCAAATTCCACTTCAAAACCGGTTAATTTGCCGTCATCCCCCTGAAAACTGAACGGCGGATAAGTTCCTTCCAGCCCTACCAGCAGCGTGCCGCGCTCTTTAACTTTATTAAGCAGACCTTCATCTGCAAAACTTTTAACGCTCATGCCCGCAACCAGCGCCACGGCCATCACACCCATCAATGCCTGACGTCCCAGATGTGCTAATTTCATATTCACCCCGAATGTTGTTATGTCTGTTTGCAGTGTAGAGCCATTGTTTGTAAACACAAAAACAACTCCGCTACATCTTATTCTTATTTAATATATATCAGAAGCAGGCAGGCTGGAGGATTTCTGCACAAGTCCGGTACAGGTTTGGCGCTGATAGTGTTGATACTTCCGTAACGCGATGCGGTAATTGTTGGTGCTGGTGGTGGGCAGCCACGGGGCGAGGATTTCATCAAGGAAACCGTCCTGCAGCTGATCGAGGGAAATATTTTGCTCGTGTAGATGATTCCCCAAACGGCGCAAACGAACGACATATTCACGCACCGTACCTGGGCTCATTTCAGTTTGCTCAAAAAGAAATTGCTTAAAGCCGATAATATCGAAAAAATCACTCTGCGTTTTGCAATGTAAATCACCGCAAAATCGGCACAATGCCGCCCATGATTTTTGTTCCGTTTGCCAGCCCTTTTCATCAAGCAGCGTGTCCAGGCGGGAAATCTCGATTTTATTCACTATTTTGCCGTCGCGAACTAAGGTAATGCGATCGAGTAATTTACGGCAATGCGCGCAATGGGTCTGGCTGTGTTTAAAGTCTTTAAGATAGCGGCTTAATGGCCGTCTTTTCAGGTGCTGCACCATCATTAAGAACTCCTGGTAGTCAAAGTTAAAGTGCGGCATTTACTGACGTTATAACTTACCCAGTTTAGTGCGTAACCGTTTAATGGCCTGGCTGTGTAACTGACTGACCCGCGATTCCCCGACCTCCAGCACCGCGCCAATCTCTTTGAGATTCAGCTCTTCCTGGTAATAGAGGGTTAATACCAGTTTTTCGCGCTCCGGCAACGTTTCGATGGCTTCCATCACCCGCTGGCGCAGATTACTGTCCAGCAGTTGTTGTAGCGGGTTTTCTCGCTGATGATCATCAGTAACCAGTTCGATGCTATCGCCGTGCTCTTCGCGCCACTCATCGTAGGAGAAGAGCTGGCTGTTATTGGTGTCGAGCAACATTTGGCGATAATCGGCAATATTGATCCCTAAACGTTCCGCTACCTCAGTTTCCGTGGCGTTGCGGCCAAGTTCCTGCTCCAGTTGCCCTATTGCCTGTGCCACTTCACGCGCGTTACGTCGCACGCTGCGCGGCACCCAGTCACGGCTGCGAAGTTCATCCAGCATAGCGCCACGGATACGCTGCACTGCGTAAGTTGTAAATGCCGTTCCTTGTAGGGCGTCATAGCGTTCGACGGCATTAAGTAACCCAATGCCGCCCGCCTGTAGCAGATCGTCAAGTTCCACGCTCGCGGGCAGTCGAACCTGCAGGCGCAATGCTTCGTGACGCACCAGCGGGACATAACGCTGCCACAGCGAGTGTTTATCCATTACACCTTCAGCGGTATAGAGTGAATTCACGATAAACAGCCCTGCGTTATATGAGTTATCGGCATGATTATCCGTTTCTGCAGGGTTTTTAATCGGACGATTAGTGGGTGAAATGAGGGGTTATTTGGGGGTTACCGGTAAATTGCGGACAGAAAAAACCCCGCCGGTGGCGGGGAAGCATGTTGCTGACAAATTGCGCTTTATGTTGCCGGATGCGGCGTAAACGCCTTATCTGGCCTACAAAAATGTGCAAATTCAATAAATTGCAGTTCACCTTGTAGGCCTGATAAGCGCAGCGCATCAGGCAATTTGGCGTTGCCGTCAGTCTCAGTTAATCAGTTTACGACGATTAACCCTGCAGCAGAGACAGAACCTGCTGCGGTACCTGGTTGGCTTTTGCCAGCACGGAGTTACCGGCCTGCTGAATGATCTGCGCTTTCGACATGTTGGACACTTCGGTCGCATAGTCGGCGTCCTGAATACGGGACTGCGCTTCAGACAGGTTGGTAGTGGTGTTGTTCAGGTTGGTCACCGCAGAATCCAGACGGTTTTGAACGGCACCGAGGGAGGAGCGGAATTTGTCGATCTGGCTGATAGCGTCGTCAAGAGCTGCCAGCGGATCTGATGTTGATTCTGCTTTGCTAGTCGTATCCGTTGTTAACTTACCATCGGAACCTTTGTAGACCAGTTTACCGGCAGCCGCATCCTCAGTAGTTGTGATACTTCCATCAGCTTGTGCATAGTAAGTTGGCGGAGTATCACTGAGAACCCCATTGCTCATATAAGCGGTGTCTGCAGCAGCAGAACCAGTTGTTACGCTATAAGTCTTAGCACCTACAGTGGCAGTATAAGTGTCATTTTTTACTGCATTTGCAAATGTATTGGCATCAATGGACATTGATGTACCATCAAACGCTGTACCGTCACTGGTGAATGTTCCTTTATCAGTTTGGATGGTCGCGGCTTTAGCACCAGTAGCAGTAGCAAGTTTAGCCAAAGTAGCTTGTGTATCACCAGCAGCATTATTTTTAGTTAAGTTACCGGTAGCATCCATATAAAGTACTGCGCCATCATCAGCAGCAGTTAAATTACCGGATTTATCGATGTTTACATCTTGATCTTTGCCACCAATTGTAACTGTAGCTTTAGTCGTATCTCCGGCCTGAGGATTGAGGAAAGCAGCCAGGTTAGCGCTGGAAATATCATCAGAAGCGGCGGAATATGAATTAGTGTCTTTATTGTAGGTATAGGTTACAGCAGCGGCTGGTGTACCAAAACCAACATCGGCGCTAGTTGTAACTTTATTTCCATCTGTGCCAGCAACAGCATTTAGAATATCTACGCTACTTGCTACAGCCGATTTGTCAGTATATTGAGTTACACCAACAGTTCCCCCTGGTGCCGCCGCAGCTGTGAATCCAGACATATCTTTCAGGGTTGCTGCCGTATTAGCCGTTTCCCCCTTGCCGTTCACATTAAACCCATTCAGCCCCAGCGTATCAGAGTCAATTTTCTTCAGATCAATAGTAATTGTTTCGCCATCGTTCGCGCCGACCTGAATTTTCATCGAGCCATCTTTAGACAGTACGTTCACGCCGTTGAACTGGGTCTGGCCGGATACGCGGTCAATTTCATCGAGACGGGATTTGATTTCGTCCTGAATGGAGTCCAGGTCAGAGGTGGAGTTAGTTCCGGTCGTCGCCTGAACCGTCAGTTCACGAATACGCTGTAAGTTGTTGTTGATTTCGGACAGCGCGCCTTCGGTGGTCTGCGCAACAGAAATACCGTCGTTGGCGTTACGTGCAGCCTGAGTCAGGCCTTTAATGTTAGAAGTAAAACGGTTAGCAATCGCCTGACCCGCTGCGTCATCCTTCGCGCTGTTAATACGCAAGCCAGAAGACAGACGCTCGATAGAACTCGACAGCGCAGACTGGTTCTTGTTGATATTATTTTGAGTGATCAGCGAGAGGCTGTTGGTATTAATGACTTGTGCCATGATTCGTTATCCTATATTGCAAGTCGTTGATTACGTATTGGGTTTCCACCCGTCGGCTCAATCGCCGTCAACCCTGTTATCGTCTGTCGTAAAACAACCTTTAGAATTTTTTTCACAAACAGCCATTTTTTGTTAGTCGCCGAAATACTCTTTTCTCTGCCCCTTATTCCCGCTATTAAAAAAAACAATTAAACGTAAACTTTGCGCAATTCAGGCCGATAACCCCGGTATTCGTTTTACGTGTCGAAAGATAAAAGGAAATCGCATGGCAAGTATTTCATCGCTGGGAGTCGGGTCAGGTCTGGATTTAAGTTCAATCCTCGATAGCCTCACCGCCGCGCAAAAAGCGACGCTAACCCCTATTTCAAATCAGCAATCGTCGTTTACCGCTAAACTTAGCGCCTACGGTACGCTGAAAAGCGCGCTGACGACTTTCCAGACCGCCAATACTGCATTGTCTAAAACCGATCTTTTTTCCGCCACCAGCACCACCAGCAGCACCACCGCGTTCAGTGCCACCACTGCGGGTAACGCCATCGCCGGGAAATACACCATCAGCGTCACCCATCTGGCGCAGGCGCAAACCCTGACCACACGCACCACCAGAGACGATACGAAAACGGCGATTGCCACCAGCGACAGTAAACTCACCATTCAACAAGGCGGCGACAAAGATCCGATTACCATTGATATCAGCGCAGCTAACTCGTCATTAAGCGGGATCCGTGATGCTATCAACAACGCAAAAGCAGGCGTAAGCGCAAGCATCATTAACGTGGGTAACGGTGAATATCGTCTGTCAGTCACATCTAATGACACCGGCCATGATAATGCGATGACGCTCTCGGTCAGTGGTGATGATGCGCTACAAAGTTTTATGGGCTATGACGCCAGTGCCAGCAGCAACGGCATGGAGGTTTCGGTCGCCGCCCAAAATGCGCAGCTGACGGTCAACAACGTCGCCATCGAGAACAGCAGCAACACCATCAGCGACGCGCTGGAAAACATCACCCTGAACCTGAACGATGTCACCACGGGCAACCAGACGCTAACCATCACTCAGGACACCTCCAAAGCGCAAACAGCGATTAAAGACTGGGTGAATGCCTATAACTCGCTAATAGATACCTTCAGCAGCCTGACCAAATACACCGCCGTAGATGCGGGAGCTGATAGCCAGAGTTCTAGCAATGGCGCACTGCTCGGCGACTCCACGCTGCGGACGATTCAGACGCAGTTGAAATCGATGCTGAGTAATACCGTCAGTTCTTCCAACTATAAAACGCTGGCACAGATTGGTATCACGACCGATCCCAGCGATGGCAAACTGGAACTGGATGCCGACAAACTCACCGCTGCACTGAAAAAAGATGCCAGCGGCGTAGGTGCATTGATTGTTGGCGATGGTAAAAAAACCGGCATCACAACCACCATCGGCAGCAACCTGACCAGTTGGCTTTCGACAACGGGCATTATTAAAGCCGCTACCGATGGCGTTAGTAAAACCCTGAATAAGTTAACTAAAGACTACAACGCCGCCAGCGATCGCATTGATGCGCAGGTCGCGCGCTACAAAGAACAATTTACCCAACTGGACGTTTTAATGACCTCGTTAAACAGCACCAGCAGCTACTTAACGCAGCAGTTCGAAAACAACAGTAATTCCAAGTAATCATTATTCATCGGGAGACAGGTCATGTACGCAGCAAAAGGCACCCAGGCCTATGCACAAATTGGCGTCGAAAGCGCCGTAATGAGCGCCAGCCAGCAGCAGCTGGTCACCATGCTATTTGATGGAGTGCTGAGCGCACTGGTTAGAGCGCGCCTGTTTATGCAGGACAACAATCAGCAAGGCAAAGGCGTCTCTTTGTCAAAAGCGATCAACATCATTGAGAACGGACTGCGGGTGAGTCTTGATGAAGAGAGCAAAGACGAACTAACCCAAAACTTGATTGCTCTTTATAGCTATATGGTCAGGCGCTTGCTGCAAGCCAATTTACGCAACGATGTCTCCGCAGTCGAAGAAGTGGAAGCATTAATGCGCAATATTGCCGATGCCTGGAAAGAGTCGTTACTCTCCCCTTCTTTGATTCAGGACCCAGTCTGATGAACCACGCACCGCATTTGTATTTCGCCTGGCAACAACTCGTCGAAAAAAGCCAGCTCATGTTACGCCTGGCAACAGAAGAACAATGGGACGAACTCATCGCCAGCGAGATGGCGTATGTGAATGCGGTGCAGGAGATTGCACATCTGACTGAAGAGATTGACCCGTCCACCACGATGCAGGAGCAGCTCCGCCCGATGCTGCGCCTGATTCTCGACAACGAAAGCAAGGTAAAGCAGTTATTACAGATTCGGATGGATGAACTGGCGAAACTGGTCGGTCAGTCATCGGTGCAAAAATCGGTGTTAAGTGCCTATGGCGATCAGGGCGGCTTTGTGCTGGCTCCGCAGGATAACCTCTTTTGAATCTGAACGAGTCGATGGCTCGCGAATAATCCGATTACGGCTACGCTTCTAATGTTCCCCTTGAATGGAGTCGAAGAATGCGTAATCCCACGCTGTTACAATGTTTTCACTGGTATTACCCGGAAGGCGGTAAGCTCTGGCCTGAACTGGCCGAGCGCGCCGACGGTTTTAATGATATTGGTATCAATATGGTCTGGTTGCCGCCCGCCTATAAAGGCGCATCGGGCGGGTATTCGGTCGGCTACGACTCCTATGATTTATTTGATTTAGGTGAGTTTGATCAGAAAGGCAGCATCCCTACTAAATATGGCGATAAAGCACAACTGCTGGCCGCCATTGACGCCCTGAAACGTAATGACATTGCGGTGCTGTTGGACGTGGTAGTCAACCACAAAATGGGCGCGGATGAAAAAGAAGCTATTCGCGTGCAGCGTGTAAATGCTGACGACCGTACGCAAATTGATGAAGAAATCATTGAGTGCGAAGGCTGGACGCGTTACACCTTCCCCGCCCGTGCCGGGCAATACTCACAGTTTATCTGGGATTTCAAATGTTTTAGCGGTATCGACCATATCGAAAACCCTGATGAAGATGGCATATTTAAAATTGTTAACGACTACACCGGCGAAGGCTGGAACGATCAGGTTGATGATGAATTAGGTAATTTCGATTATCTGATGGGCGAGAATATCGATTTTCGCAATCATGCCGTGACGGAAGAGATTAAATACTGGGCGCGCTGGGTGATGGAACAAACGCAATGCGACGGTTTTCGTCTTGATGCGGTCAAACATATTCCGGCGTGGTTTTATAAAGAGTGGATCGAACACGTACAGGAAGTTGCGCCAAAGCCGCTGTTTATTGTGGCGGAGTACTGGTCGCATGAAGTCGATAAACTGCAAACGTATATTGATCAGGTGGAAGGCAAAACCATGCTGTTCGATGCGCCGCTGCAGATGAAATTCCATGAAGCATCGCGCATGGGGCGTGACTACGACATGACGCAGATTTTCACGGGTACATTAGTGGAAGCCGATCCTTTCCACGCCGTGACGCTCGTTGCCAATCACGACACCCAACCGTTGCAAGCCCTCGAAGCGCCGGTCGAACCGTGGTTTAAACCGCTGGCATATGCCTTAATTTTGTTGCGGGAAAATGGCGTTCCTTCGGTATTCTATCCGGACCTCTACGGTGCGCATTACGAAGATGTCGGCGGTGACGGGCAAACCTATCCGATAGATATGCCAATAATCGAACAGCTTGATGAGTTAATTCTCGCCCGTCAGCGTTTCGCCCACGGTGTACAGACATTATTTTTCGACCATCCGAACTGCATTGCCTTTAGCCGCAGTGGCACTGACGAATATCCCGGCTGCGTGGTGGTCATGTCGAACGGGGATGATGGCGAAAAAACCATTAATCTGGGAGAGAATTACGGCAATAAAACCTGGCGTGATTTTCTGGGGAACCGGCAAGAGAGCGTAGTAACCGACGAAAACGGTGAAGCGACCTTCTTTTGCAACGGCGGCAGCGTCAGCGTGTGGGTTATCGAAGAGGTGATTTAAATTCATCCCCGGCGGCAAGCCGGGGAGATTTCATTACGGCAGTGGCGTCGGTAACGGCGCTTTATCCAGCGCGGCGGCACACTCTGCCGTCGGGCGATCCACACGCTCCATCGTCATACCATCGTACTCAATGGTGTTACCGTCACGCTCAACCTCGTACAGCTCACGTTTTACGGTAACGTTAGTGAGATCATCAGACATCAATGTCAACTTACCCGGCACGGCAATCACCCGCTGCCACTGACGGCAATCCAGGGTATCGCCCTCTTTAGTGACAATCAGGCTGCCTATCGCTTCCGGGCTGACCAGCGCACGTTGCGGCCCTTTGGTCTGCCAGTAGCCCGCCAGCCAGTCCGGCGCGGGGGTTTTCACGACATTGTTATAGTTTTCGACTTCGGCACAGCCCGCCAGCAACATGAGCGCGCCTGCAATTGCGAGTTTTTTCATCATTCGTCCTGCATGAGAAGAAAAGAGGATTGTGGCATTAAAGCCCTGATGTCGCCAGCCTTTCAAGGTTCAGAGAGAAATTTGATCTAACTATTATTTTTGTGAATTATTACCCCGAAAATAAATTTGCATGATGTATGATTCGCGATTCTTGTTTCAAACCTTCTGAGTTCAGAGGCTACATTCATGTCATGGCAGCAATTCAAACACGCCTGGTTGATTAAATTCTGGGCACCCATCCCTGCGGTCATCGCGGCGGGTATTCTCTCCACTTACTATTTTGGCATTACTGGCACCTTTTGGGCTGTCACGGGTGAATTTACCCGTTGGGGCGGTCAGCTCCTGCAGCTGTTTGGCGTCCATGCTGAAGAGTGGGGTTATTTTAAAATTATCCATCTGGAAGGATCGCCATTAACCCGCATCGACGGGATGATGATCCTCGGCATGTTTGGCGGCTGCTTTGCCGCAGCACTGTGGGCCAACAATGTCAAACTACGCATGCCGCGCAGCCGTATCCGCATTATGCAGGCCATTATTGGCGGCATTATCGCCGGTTTTGGCGCGCGTCTAGCAATGGGCTGTAACCTGGCGGCGTTCTTTACCGGCATTCCTCAGTTCTCGCTGCATGCCTGGTTCTTTGCCATCGCCACTGCCATTGGTTCATGGTTTGGCGCGCGCTTTACCCTGCTGCCCATCTTCCGTATTCCCGTGAAAATGCAGAAAGTTTCTGCCGCCTCACCGCTGACGCAAAAACCGGATCAGGCGCGGCGTCGTTTTCGTCTCGGGATGCTGGTCTTTTTCGGCATGCTGGGCTGGGCGCTGCTCACGGCGATGAACCAACCCAAACTGGGGCTGGCAATGCTGTTTGGCGTCGGCTTTGGTTTACTGATTGAACGTGCGCAAATCTGCTTTACTTCAGCGTTCCGCGATATGTGGATCACCGGACGTACCCATATGGCGAAAGCAATCATTATTGGTATGGCGGTGAGTGCCATCGGGATCTTCAGTTACGTACAGTTAGGCGTTGAACCCAAAATCATGTGGGCGGGACCAAACGCGGTAATTGGTGGTTTACTGTTTGGTTTTGGCATCGTGCTGGCAGGCGGCTGCGAAACCGGCTGGATGTACCGCGCGGTAGAAGGCCAGGTGCACTACTGGTGGGTCGGTCTGGGCAACGTGATCGGCTCAACGATTCTGGCGTATTACTGGGATGATTTCGCTCCGGCGCTGGCCACCGACTGGGACAAAATCAACCTGCTGAAAACCTTTGGCCCGATGGGTGGCCTGCTGGTGACATATTTGCTGTTGTTTACTGCGCTGATGTTGATTATCGGCTGGGAAAAACGCTTCTTCCGCCGTGCGGCACCGCAGACTGCTAAGGAGATCGCATGAAAAATATCGTTCCTGATTACCGCCTTGATATGGTGGGTGAACCCTGCCCTTATCCGGCAGTCGCAACTCTTGAGGCGATGCCGCAGTTAAAAAAAGGGGAAATCCTGGAAGTGGTGAGCGACTGTCCACAGTCGATCAATAATATTCCACTGGATGCGCGTAATCACGGCTATACGGTGCTGGATATTCAGCAAGACGGGCCGACCATTCGTTATTTAATTCAGAAGTAATCCCTCATTCCCGCTGTGGCCCACAGCGGGAACATCGTTGCCTCTGACACATAGATTTTACCCGCCCCCTCTCCTATTCTTTTCAGTATGATCTCAGGAGGTTTCTATGTGTGGACGCTTTGCCCAATCCCAAACGCGTGAAGATTACCTTGCGCTTCTCGCGGAAGATATTGAACGCGATATTCCCTACGATCCCGAACCCATTGGCAGATACAACGTCGCGCCGGGAACCAAAGTTCTTCTGCTCAGTGAACGTGATGAACACCTTCATCTGGATCCGGTTTTCTGGGGATATGCTCCCGGATGGTGGGATAAACCGCCGCTGATTAACGCCCGCGTAGAAACTGCGGCCACCAGTCGCATGTTTAAACCGCTCTGGCAACATGGTCGGGCAATCTGTTTTGCCGATGGCTGGTTTGAGTGGAAAAAAGAAGGCGACAAAAAACAGCCTTATTTTATCTATCGCGCTGATGGACAACCTGTTTTTATGGCCGCGATAGGTAGCACACCGTTTGAGCGCGGTGACGAAGCCGAAGGATTTTTAATTGTCACTGCTGCAGCAGACCAGGGTCTGGTAGACATTCATGACCGCCGCCCACTGGTACTGTCGCCAGAAGCTGCGCGGGAATGGATGCGGCAAGACATTGGCGGTAAAGAAGCCTCAGAAATCGCGGCCAGTGGCTGTGTGCCAGCAAACCAGTTCTCCTGGCACCCGGTATCGCGCGCGGTGGGTAATATCAAAAACCAGGGAGCGGAGTTAATTCAACCGGTTTGATAAGCCAGGAGACTATTGATCAATAATACTGCGTCATAAGAAATCTCTATTAGACAAAGTAGACGCTCCTTCCACATGCGCCACAAGAAACCTCTATTCCAGTGACACAATTACGCCTGATTATTTCCCTAGCCCGGAATATGAATAAAAACATCAACAAAGATTAAATTATTCAAACGTTACTGTTGCGTCTGCGGTCGTAACAACATCCGACGTGGTGATGTGTATCAAATGAGGCCTCTGATGATCAGAGGGTTTATCGCGTATACGGATCGTGGATGGCAGAAAACTTTCAGGATCAGGTATCCATTTTAAACCAGAAATAGGGTGAGTTTGCCCCATCCATGCCCCACGCGGGCAGATGGGATGTAATTAACAACAGGTTACAAAACCTACACCTGCATGGACATCACTTCCTGATACGCCGCCACCAGCTTATTACGCACCTGAATCCCCATTTGCATAGAAACTGAGGCTTTTTGCATATCGGTCATCACATCGTTTAACGCCACGCCGGGTTCACCGAGGGTGAATTTTTCTGCCTGCGTGCGGGCAGCTGTTTGTGTATCGCTAATGCGATCGAGCGCGGCGTGCAGCTGCCCGGCAAAACTAATGGTCGGTTGCGGCAGTGAATCCTGCGCACGCGCACTCATCGCCGTAGCCTGTAACTGGCTGATAACCCCTTCAATCCCCTGTATCGCTGACATTTTCGTCTCCTGGATAATTTCTGGTAGCAAAGCCTACCAGTAAGTCAATAAGACAAAGGCGCTAAATAGCAACAAAAAAACGGGTTTATTGGCGGATAGAAAAAAACGAAAGCACAAATAATGGCAGCGTCAATTTTTCGAGTTTGCTGACCCGGGAGTGAGTCTTGTTCCACTTTGCCAATAACGCCGTCCATAATCAGCCACGAGGTGCGCGATGAATGCGACTGCAGCCCAGACAAAATCTCTTGAGTGGCTTAATCGCCTGCGTGCGAATCCGAAAATTCCATTGATTGTTGCCGGTTCCGCGGCAGTGGCGGTCATGGTCGCACTGATCCTGTGGGCGAAAGCCCCCGACTACCGCACATTATTCAGCAATCTTTCCGATCAGGATGGTGGCGCAATTGTCAGCCAACTGACGCAAATGAATATTCCTTACCGCTTCAGCGAAGCCAGCGGCGCTATTGAAGTTCCGGCAGATAAAGTTCACGAACTGCGTCTGCGCCTGGCACAACAAGGTTTGCCCAAAGGCGGCGCGGTCGGTTTCGAACTACTCGATCAGGAAAAGTTTGGTATCAGCCAGTTCAGCGAACAGGTGAATTATCAGCGGGCGCTGGAAGGCGAGCTTTCTCGTACCATCGAAACTATCGGCCCGGTAAAAGGGGCGCGCGTACATCTGGCAATGCCGAAACCGTCTTTATTCGTCCGTGAACAAAAATCCCCTTCTGCATCGGTGACGGTAAATCTGTTACCCGGCCGCGCACTCGATGAAGGGCAAATTAGCGCCATTGTACATCTGGTTTCCAGCGCGGTTGCTGGTCTGCCGCCGGGGAACGTCACGCTGGTGGATCAGGGTGGACATCTGTTAACCCAGTTCAACACCAGCGGGCGCGATCTTAATGACGCTCAGTTGAAATATGCCAGCGATGTCGAAGGCCGTATTCAGCGGCGTATTGAAGCGATCCTGTCGCCTATTGTTGGTAACGGTAATATTCACGCCCAGGTCACGGCGCAGCTGGACTTCGCCAGTAAAGAACAAACAGAAGAACAGTATCGCCCTAACGGTGATGAATCTCAGGCGGCGCTTCGTTCACGCCAGCTTAATGAGAGCGAGCAAAGCGGTTCCGGTTATCCGGGCGGCGTACCGGGGGCGTTGTCGAATCAACCGGCACCTGCGAATAACGCGCCAATCAGCACGCCTCCGGCAAATCAAAATAACCGCCAGCAGCAGGCGAGCACCACCAGCAATAGCGGGCCGCGTAGCACACAGCGGAATGAAACCAGTAACTACGAAGTCGATCGCACCATTCGTCATACCAAAATGAACGTGGGCGATGTGCAACGTCTGTCAGTCGCGGTAGTGGTGAATTACAAAACCTTGCCAGACGGTAAACCATTGCCTCTCAGCAACGAACAGATGAAGCAAATTGAAGATCTGACCCGCGAGGCGATGGGCTTTTCTGAAAAACGCGGTGACTCGCTCAATGTCGTTAACTCGCCGTTCAATAGCAGTGACGAAAGCGGCGGAGAACTGCCGTTCTGGCAACAGCAAGCGTTTATCGATCAGTTGCTGGCTGCCGGTCGCTGGTTGCTGGTACTGCTGGTGGCGTGGCTGCTGTGGCGGAAAGCGGTACGCCCGCAGTTAACACGTCGCGCCGAGGCGATGAAAGCTGTACAGCAACAGGCGCAGGCCCGTGAGGAAGTGGAAGATGCGGTGGAAGTCCGCCTGAGCAAAGACGAACAACTCCAACAACGACGCGCTAACCAACGTCTGGGGGCAGAAGTCATGAGCCAGCGTATCCGTGAAATGTCTGATAACGATCCGCGCGTGGTGGCGCTGGTCATTCGCCAGTGGATAAATAACGATCATGAGTAACCTGACAGGCACCGATAAAAGCGTCATCCTGCTGATGACCATTGGCGAAGACCGGGCGGCAGAGGTGTTCAAGCACCTCTCCCAGCGCGAAGTGCAAACCCTGAGCGCTGCAATGGCGAACGTCACGCAGATCTCCAACAAGCAGCTAACCGATGTGCTGGCGGAGTTTGAGCAAGAAGCTGAACAGTTTGCCGCACTGAATATCAACGCCAACGATTATCTGCGTTCGGTATTGGTCAAAGCTCTGGGTGAGGAACGTGCCGCCAGCCTGCTGGAAGATATTCTCGAAACTCGCGATACCGCCAGCGGTATTGAAACGCTCAACTTTATGGAGCCGCAGAGTGCCGCCGATCTGATTCGCGATGAGCATCCGCAAATTATCGCCACCATTCTGGTGCATCTGAAGCGCGCCCAGGCCGCCGATATTCTGGCGTTGTTCGATGAACGTCTGCGCCACGACGTGATGTTGCGTATCGCCACCTTTGGCGGCGTGCAGCCAGCCGCGCTGGCGGAACTGACCGAAGTACTGAATGGCTTGCTCGACGGTCAGAATCTCAAGCGCAGCAAAATGGGCGGCGTGAGAACGGCAGCCGAAATTATCAACCTGATGAAAACTCAGCAGGAAGAAGCCGTTATTACCGCCGTGCGCGAATTCGACGGCGAGCTGGCGCAAAAAATTATCGACGAGATGTTCCTGTTCGAAAATCTGGTGGATGTCGACGATCGCAGCATTCAGCGTCTGTTGCAGGAAGTGGATTCCGAATCGCTGTTGATCGCGCTGAAAGGGGCCGAGCAGCCACTGCGCGAGAAATTCCTGCGCAATATGTCGCAGCGTGCCGCCGATATTCTGCGCGACGATCTCGCCAACCGTGGTCCGGTGCGTCTGTCGCAGGTGGAAAACGAACAGAAAGCGATTCTGCTGATTGTGCGCCGCCTTGCCGAAACTGGCGAGATGGTAATTGGCAGCGGCGAGGATACCTATGTCTGATAATCTGCCGTGGAAAACCTGGACGCCGGACGATCTCGCGCCACCACAGGCAGAGTTTGTGCCCATGGTCGAGCCGGAAGAAACCATCATTGAAGAGGCCGAACCCAGCCTTGAGCAGCAACTGGCGCAACTGCAAATGCAGGCCCATGAGCAAGGTTATCAGGCGGGGATTGCCGAAGGTCGCCAGCAAGGTCATGAGCAGGGCTATCAGGAAGGACTGGCCCGGGGGCTGGAGCAAGGTCTGGCAGAGGCGAAGTCTCAACAAGCGCCAATTCATGCCCGGACGCAGCAACTGGTCAGCGAATTTCAAACTACCCTTGATGCGCTTGATAGTGTGATTGCTTCGCGCCTGATGCAGATGGCGCTGGAGGCGGCACGTCAGGTGATCGGTCAGACGCCAACAGTGGATAACTCGGCACTGATCAAACAGATCCAACAGTTGTTGCAGCAAGAACCGTTATTCAGCGGTAAACCACAGCTGCGCGTGCACCCGGATGATCTGCAACGTGTGGATGATATGCTCGGCGCAACCTTAAGTTTGCATGGCTGGCGCTTGCGGGGCGATCCCACACTCCATCCTGGCGGCTGTAAAGTCTCCGCCGATGAAGGCGATCTCGACGCCAGTGTCGCCACTCGCTGGCAAGAACTCTGCCGTCTGGCAGCACCAGGAGTGGTGTAATGACCACGCGCCTGACTCGCTGGCTAACCACGCTGGATAACTTTGAAGCCAAAATGGCGCAGTTGCCTGCGGTACGTCGCTATGGGCGATTAACCCGCGCTACCGGGCTGGTGCTGGAAGCCACCGGATTACAATTGCCGCTCGGCGCAACCTGTGTCATTGAACGCCAGAACGGCACTGAAACGCACGAAGTAGAAAGCGAAGTCGTTGGCTTTAACGGTCAACGGCTGTTTTTAATGCCGCTGGAGGAAGTCGAAGGTGTCCTGCCCGGCGCGCGGGTTTATGCCAAAAACATTTCGGCTGAAGGACTGCAAAGCGGCAAGCAGTTGCCGCTCGGTCCGGCGTTATTAGGTCGCGTTCTGGACGGCAGCGGTAAGCCGCTCGATGGCCTGCCCTCCCCCGATACGACGGAAACCGGTGCGCTGATTACCCCGCCATTTAACCCGTTGCAACGTACACCGATTGAACATGTGCTGGACACCGGCGTGCGCCCAATCAATGCCCTGCTTACCGTTGGGCGTGGGCAGCGTATGGGGCTGTTTGCCGGGTCTGGCGTTGGTAAAAGTGTGCTGCTGGGGATGATGGCCCGTTACACCCGCGCCGATGTCATTGTCGTGGGTTTGATTGGTGAACGTGGGCGCGAAGTAAAAGATTTTATTGAGAATATCCTCGGTGCCGAGGGACGTGCACGCTCCGTGGTGATTGCCGCTCCGGCGGATGTCTCTCCGCTTCTGCGAATGCAAGGTGCCGCCTATGCCACGCGAATTGCCGAAGATTTTCGCGATCGTGGTCAGCATGTGTTGCTGATTATGGACTCCCTCACCCGCTACGCGATGGCCCAGCGTGAAATTGCGCTGGCGATTGGCGAACCACCTGCCACTAAAGGTTATCCACCGTCGGTGTTTGCCAAATTACCGGCACTGGTCGAGCGTGCCGGAAATGGCATTAGCGGCGGCGGATCGATTACTGCATTTTATACCGTGCTCACTGAAGGCGATGACCAGCAGGACCCCATTGCCGACTCTGCGCGAGCAATCCTCGACGGTCACATTGTGCTGTCTCGCCGACTGGCGGAAGCCGGGCACTATCCGGCTATCGATATTGAAGCGTCGATCAGCCGCGCAATGACGGCGTTGATCAGTGAGCAACATTACGCGCGAGTGCGCACCTTCAAACAGCTGTTGTCGAGTTTTCAGCGTAACCGCGATCTGGTTAGCGTCGGCGCGTATGCCAAAGGCAGCGATCCGATGCTCGACAAAGCCATCGCCCTGTGGCCGCAGCTGGAGGGCTATTTGCAACAAGGCATTTTTGAACGCGCGGACTGGGAAGCGTCTCTCCAGGGGCTGGAGCGTATTTTCCCGACAGTGTCATAACCCAGGAGATAACGGCAGATGGCAGAACATGGCGCGCTGGCGACCCTGAAAGATCTGGCAGAAAAAGAGGTAGAGGATGCCGCGCGCCTGCTGGGTGAAATGCGTCGCGGGTGTCAGCAGGCGGAAGAACAGCTCAAAATGCTGATCGATTATCAGAATGAATATCGCAATAACCTCAACAGCGATATGAGTGCCGGGATGACCAGCAACCGCTGGATCAACTATCAGCAGTTTATCCAGACGCTGGAAAAAGCCATTACTCAGCATCGCCAGCAACTTAATCAGTGGACGCAGAAAGTTGACATTGCCCTGAACAGCTGGCGAGAAAAGAAACAACGTTTGCAGGCCTGGCAGACACTGCAGGAACGGCAATCCACGGCGGCACTGCTTGCAGAAAACCGCCTCGATCAGAAAAAGATGGATGAGTTCGCCCAGCGCGCCGCCATGAGGAAACCTGAATGATTCGCTTAGCGCCCTTAATTACCGCCGACGTTGACACCACCACATTGCCTGGCGGCAAAGCCAGCGATGCTGCACAAGATTTTCTCGCGTTGTTGAGCGAAGCATTAGCAGGCGAGACAACTACCGACAAAGCGGCCCCCCAGTTGCTGGTGGCAACAGATAAGCCCACGACAAAAGGCGAGCCGCTGGTCAGCGAGATTCTTGCCGATGCGCAACAAGCGGATTTACTGATCCCTGTGGATGAAACACCGCCTGTCATCAACGACGAACAATCCACATCAACACCATTAACCACCGCTCAAACGATGACGTTGGCTGCGGTGGCTGGCAACAATACGGCAAAAGACGAAAAAGCGGATGATCTGAATGAAGACGTCACCGCAAGCCTGAGCGCCCTTTTTGCGATGTTGCCGGGTTTTGACAATACGCCCAAAGTGACTGATGTGCCGTCAACCGTGTTACCGGCAGAGAAACCAACGCTCTTCACAAAACTGACTTCTGCGCAACTCACAACAGCACAGCCTGATGATGCCCCCGGCACGCCAGCTCAGCCATTAACACCGCTGGTAGCAGAAGCCCAGAGTAAAGCGGAAGTCATCAGCACACCTTCACCGGTGACCGCTGCCGCCAGCCCGCTAATCACTCCACACCAGACACAGCCACTGCCCACCGTCGCCGCGCCTGTGTTGAGTGCACCGCTGGGTTCTCACGAATGGCAACAATCATTAAGCCAGCATATTTCGCTGTTCACCCGCCAGGGGCAACAAAGTGCAGAGTTGCGTCTGCACCCGCAGGATTTAGGTGAAGTGCAAATCTCCCTCAAAGTGGATGATAACCAGGCGCAAATCCAGATGGTTTCACCGCATCAACACGTACGCGCCGCCCTGGAAGCAGCGCTTCCGGTACTGCGAACGCAGCTGGCCGAAAGTGGCATTCAGTTAGGGCAAAGCAACATCAGTGGCGAAAGCTTTAGTGGTCAGCAGCAGGCCGCTTCCCAGCAACAGCAAAGCCAACGCACAGCAAACCATGAACCTCTGGCGGGGGAAGACGACGATACGCTTCCGGTTCCCGTCTCTTTACAAGGGCGCGTAACAGGCAACAGCGGCGTTGATATTTTCGCCTAACGTCAGAGGTAGCACCGTAATCCGCGTCTTTTCCCCGCTTTGTTGCGCTCAAGACGCAGGATAATTAGCCGATAAGCAGTAGCGACACAGGAAGACCGCAACACATGACTGATTACGCGATAAGCAAGAAAAGCAAGCGATCGCTTTGGATCCCGATTCTGGTATTCATTACCCTCGCGGCCTGTGCCAGCGCAGGTTACAGCTACTGGCATTCGCATCAGGTTGCCGCTGACGACAAAGCGCAGCAACGCGTCGTGCCCTCCCCGGTCTTCTATGCGCTGGATACCTTTACGGTCAATCTGGGCGATGCGGATCGCGTGCTGTATATCGGCATAACCCTGCGCCTGAAAGATGAAGCTACACGCTCGCGGCTGAGTGAGTATTTGCCGGAAGTCCGTAGCCGTTTGCTGTTACTGTTTTCGCGTCAGGATGCTGCCGTACTGGCGACAGAAGAAGGCAAGAAAAACCTGATTGCCGAGATTAAAACCACGCTTTCCACCCCGCTTGTTGCCGGGCAACCGAAACAGGATGTCACCGACGTGCTGTATACCGCTTTTATTCTGCGATAACGACATGGGCGATAGTATTCTTTCTCAAGCTGAAATTGATGCGCTGTTGAATGGTGACAGCGAAGTCAAAGACGAACCGACAGCCAGTGTTAGCGGCGAAAGTGACATTCGTCCGTACGATCCGAATACCCAACGACGGGTTGTGCGCGAACGTTTGCAGGCGCTGGAAATCATTAATGAGCGCTTTGCCCGCCATTTTCGTATGGGGCTGTTCAACCTGCTGCGTCGTAGCCCGGATATAACCGTCGGGGCCATCCGCATTCAGCCGTACCATGAATTTGCCCGCAACCTGCCGGTGCCGACCAACCTGAACCTTATCCATCTGAAACCGCTGCGCGGCACAGGGCTGGTGGTGTTTTCACCGAGTCTGGTGTTTATCGCCGTGGATAACCTGTTTGGCGGCGATGGACGCTTCCCGACCAAAGTGGAAGGTCGCGAGTTTACCCATACCGAACAGCGCGTCATCAACCGCATGTTAAAGCTGGCGCTTGAAGGCTATAGCGACGCCTGGAAGGCGATTAATCCGCTGGAAGTTGAGTACGTGCGTTCGGAAATGCAGGTGAAATTTACCAATATCACCACCTCGCCGAACGACATTGTGGTTAACACGCCGTTCCATGTGGAGATTGGCAACCTGACCGGCGAATTTAATATCTGTCTGCCATTCAGCATGATTGAGCCGCTACGGGAATTGTTGGTTAACCCGCCGCTGGAAAACTCGCGTAATGAAGATCAGAACTGGCGCGATAACCTGGTGCGCCAGGTGCAGCATTCACAGCTGGAGTTGGTCGCCAACTTTGCCGATATCTCGCTACGCCTGTCGCAGATTTTAAAACTGAAACCCGGCGACGTCCTGCCGATAGAAAAACCCGATCGCATCATCGCTCATGTTGACGGCGTTCCGGTACTGACCAGTCAGTACGGCACCCTCAACGGTCAGTATGCGTTACGGATAGAACATTTGATTAACCCGATTTTAAATTCTCTGAACGAGGAACAGCCCAAATGAGTGACATGAATAATCCGGCCGATGACAACAACGGCGCAATGGACGATCTGTGGGCTGAAGCTTTGAGCGAACAAAAATCAACCAGCAGCAAAAGCGCTGCCGACGCGGTGTTCCAGCAATTTGGCGGTGGTGATGTCAGCGGAACGTTGCAGGATATCGACCTGATTATGGATATTCCGGTCAAGCTGACCGTCGAGCTGGGCCGTACGCGGATGACCATCAAAGAGCTGTTGCGTCTGACGCAAGGGTCCGTCGTGGCGCTGGACGGTCTGGCGGGCGAACCACTGGATATTCTGATCAACGGTTATTTAATTGCCCAGGGCGAAGTGGTGGTCGTTGCCGATAAATATGGCGTGCGGATCACCGATATCATTACTCCGTCTGAGCGAATGCGCCGCCTGAGCCGTTAGTGATGAATAACCACGCTACTGTGCAATCTTCCGCGCCGGTTTCTGCTGCGCCACTGCTGCAGGTGAGCGGCGCACTCATCGCCATTATTGCCCTGATCCTCGCTGCTGCCTGGCTGGTAAAACGGTTGGGATTTGTCCCTAAACGCACTGGCGTTAACGGTCTGAAAATTAGCGCCAGTGCTTCGCTGGGCGCGCGTGAACGGGTTGTGGTGGTCGATGTGGAAGATGCACGGCTGGTGCTCGGCGTTACCGCAGGGCAAATCAATCTGCTGCATAAACTTCCCCCTTCAGCACCAACGGAAGAGATACCGCAGCCCGATTTTCAGTCGGTCATGAAAAACTTGCTTAAGCGTAGCGGGAGATCCTGATGCGTCGTTTGTTGTCTGTCGCCCCTGTCCTTCTCTGGCTGATTACGCCCCTCGCCTTCGCGCAACTGCCGGGTATCACCAGCCAGCCGCTGCCTGGCGGTGGACAAAGCTGGTCGCTCCCGGTGCAGACGCTGGTGTTCATCACCTCGTTGACGTTTATTCCGGCAATTTTACTGATGATGACCAGTTTCACCCGCATCATTATTGTTTTTGGTTTATTGCGTAACGCGCTGGGAACACCCTCCGCGCCACCTAACCAGGTATTGCTGGGGTTGGCGCTGTTTTTGACCTTTTTTATTATGTCGCCGGTGATCGACAAAATTTATGTCGATGCGTACCAGCCATTCAGCGAAGAGAAAATATCAATGCAGGAGGCGCTGGAAAGAGGGGCGCAGCCGCTGCGTGAGTTTATGCTGCGTCAGACCCGTGAGGCGGATTTAGGGTTGTTTGCCAGACTGGCGAATACTGGCCCGTTGCAGGGACCTGAAGCCGTGCCGATGCGCATTTTGCTCCCGGCCTACGTGACCAGCGAGTTGAAAACCGCATTTCAGATAGGCTTCACGATTTTCATCCCTTTTTTGATTATCGACCTGGTGATTGCCAGCGTGTTGATGGCATTGGGGATGATGATGGTCCCCCCCGCCACCATTGCTCTGCCCTTTAAACTGATGCTGTTTGTACTGGTGGATGGCTGGCAATTGCTGGTCGGTTCGCTGGCGCAGAGCTTTTACAGCTAGAGAGGCAAAATGACACCTGAATCGGTCATGATGATGGGGACTGAAGCGATGAAAGTCGCGCTGGCACTGGCTGCCCCGCTGTTGCTGGTGGCGCTGGTCACGGGCCTTATCATCAGTATTTTGCAGGCCGCCACGCAGATCAACGAAATGACGCTGTCGTTTATTCCAAAAATCATCGCCGTATTTATTGCCATTATTATTGCCGGACCGTGGATGCTCAATCTGTTGCTGGATTACGTCCGCACCTTGTTCACTAACCTGCCGTATATCATCGGGTAGCCCGTACAATGATGCAGGTGACAAGCGATCAATGGCTTTCCTGGCTAAGTCTGTACTTCTGGCCGTTACTGCGCGTGCTGGCGCTCATTTCTACCGCGCCAATTCTGAGCGAACGCAGCGTGCCGAAACGGGTAAAACTGGGTCTGGCAATGATGATCACGTTCGCTATTGCCCCATCATTACCTGCCAACGATGTTCCTGTTTTTTCGTTCTTTGCTCTGTGGCTGGCCGTGCAGCAGATCCTGATCGGCATTGCGCTTGGTTTCACCATGCAATTTGCCTTTGCCGCTGTGCGAACCGCTGGCGAAATTATCGGTCTGCAAATGGGGCTGTCATTTGCGACGTTTGTCGATCCGGCCAGCCATCTCAATATGCCCGTTCTAGCCCGTATCATGGATATGCTGGCGTTATTGCTGTTCCTGACATTTAACGGTCATTTATGGTTGATTTCACTGCTGGTCGATACCTTTCACACCCTGCCAATTGGTGGCGAACCGTTGAACAGCAATGCGTTTCTGGCACTCACCAAAGCAGGGAGTTTGATTTTCCTTAACGGGCTAATGCTGGCGTTACCGCTCATTACTCTGCTGCTGACACTGAATCTGGCATTAGGTTTACTTAATCGTATGGCCCCGCAATTATCCATTTTTGTTATTGGATTTCCATTAACTCTGACTGTCGGTATCTCTTTAATGGCGGCATTAATGCCGTTAATTGCACCTTTTTGCGAACATTTATTCAGTGAGATGTTTAATTTGCTGGCTGATATTATTAGTGAATTGCCATTAATATAATTCCGTAACGTTTATCATGTTATCCTAAGGATTATCCGAAAAATAATACCTGCGAACATCTTCCAGGATACTCCTGCGGCGAAATATTTGTTTTAAGCCCACTCACATATCGCAACATTTACTTTACTTTAAGACAATTCCAGGCAAATTATACAACACTTTACGGGATAGTAAGTCCGCCTGAAAAATCGCGAGAGTGGCGCATTAGGTGACCCATGTTGTTCCGTTTAGTCATGATGAAATATTCAGGTAAGGGGAATTATCGTTACGCATTGAGTGAGGGTATGCCATGTCAACGATTATTATGGATTTATGTAGTTACACCCGACTAGGTTTAACCGGGTATCTGTTGAGTAGAGGGGTTAAAAAAAGAGAAATCAACGACATTGAAACCGTTGATGACCTTGCCATAGCTTGTGATTCACAGCGCCCTTCAGTGGTGTTTATTAATGAGGACTGTTTCATCCATGATGCTTCTAACAGTCAGCACATCAAGCACATCATTAATCAACATCCCAATACGTTATTTATCGTTTTTATGGCAATTGCCAATGTTCATTTTGATGAATATCTATTGGTCAGAAAAAATTTATTGATAAGTTCTAAATCGATTAAACCGGAATCTCTCGACGATATCCTTGGCGATATTCTGAAAAAAGAGACAACGATAACCTCTTTTTTAAATATGCCGACGTTATCATTGAGCCGAACCGAATCGAGTATGTTGCGAATGTGGATGGCAGGTCAGGGAACGATTCAAATCTCTGACCAAATGAATATCAAAGCCAAGACCGTTTCATCGCATAAAGGTAATATTAAACGTAAGATCAAAACGCATAATAAACAGGTTATCTACCATGTCGTCCGACTGACGGATAATGTGACTAATGGTATTTTTGTCAACATGCGCTAACACATTCTGACTGGTGGTTTCCCACCAGTCAGGCTGAATAAGATTACTCTGCTTTCTCCACAAAGATACCGTCCTGATGCCCTGCTTCATTAAAGAACCAGATGCCGAGCGGGTAGTCTTCCAGCGAAACCAGGTACATTGTGCCTTCACTAAACTCCTCAACTGCCAGTACCACGCCAGGACGACGCGGACCGCCATCCGTTTTGACTGTTACCCGATCATTCACCTTCATCGTTTTCCTCCTGTGGCTTTGTGCCAGTGTAGAACAATTTCGTTTTTCTGGCAGCGCCAGGCGCGCGCGAGTGCTGATTTTCTCGACGGTCTATACTTAAGAGATGCCAGGCGGACTTAACGACTGGCGGCAACAACAGAGTAACGGTTGCGAGGAAAGATGATGAAAACCGCAAAAGAGTACAGCGATACCGCAAAACGTGAGGTCAGCGTCGATGTCGATGCCCTGCTGGCGGCGATCAATGAAATTAGCGAAAGCGAAGTTCATCGCAGCCAGAACGATTCTGAACACGTTAGCGTCGATGGACGTGAATATCATACATGGCGTGAATTGGCGGATGCCTTCGAACTGGATATTCATGACTTCAGCGTCTCTGAAGTGAATCGTTGAATGCACAATAAAAAAATCCCGACCCTGAGGGGGTCGGGATGAAACTTGCTTAAGCAAGAAGCACTTAAAAAATTCGTTACACCAGGAAATCTGATGTGTTCATCACCTTATCCGCAATTTTTTTCGCTGACAAGAAAATATTCGCGATATGAATGATTAACGCTACTTATGAATAGAAATGTGACGTGCGTCACCCCTTGGTGGCTCTGGCGTCAACGGGATCGCTCCCGAAAAAATCATCTTTGATTATTTGTGCTGTTTTGAGAATCATCCTGGTAAGGGGAGAACTGCGCGACCATGTTTTCAATTCAACAACCACTACTGGTTTTTAGCGATCTTGATGGCACCCTGCTGGACAGTCATAGTTATGACTGGCAACCGGCTGCCCCCTGGCTCAGCCGTTTACGCGAAGCGAATGTTCCCGTCATTCTCTGTAGCAGTAAAACTTCAGCGGAAATGCTGTACTTGCAAAAAACGTTGGGGCTACAAGGGTTACCGCTGATTGCCGAAAATGGCGCAGTGATCCAGCTTGCTGAACAATGGCAGGATATAGACGGTTTTCCACGCATCATCTCAGGTATTAGCCATGGCGAAATCAGCCAGGTTTTAAATACGCTACGCGAGAAAGAACATTTTAAATTCACAACTTTTGATGATGTCGACGATGCAACCATCGCCGAATGGACGGGATTAAGCCGTAGCCAGGCGGCGCTGACGCAGCTGCATGAGGCGTCGGTAACGCTAATCTGGCGCGACAGTGACGAGCGTATGGCACAATTTACCGCTCGTCTGAACGAACTGGGCTTACAGTTTATGCAGGGTGCGCGCTTCTGGCACGTCCTGGATGCCTCTGCCGGAAAAGATCAGGCTGCCAACTGGATTATCGCGACCTATCAACAATTGTCAGGCAAACGCCCAACCACACTTGGCCTGGGCGATGGGCCAAACGATGCGCCCTTACTGGAGGTAATGGATTACGCGGTGATTGTGAAAGGGCTAAACCGTGAAGGGGTGCATCTGCATGATGAGGATCCGGCCCACGTCTGGCGAACGCAGCGTGAAGGACCGGAAGGATGGCGTGAAGGGCTGGACCATTTTTTCTCCGCCCGTTAAGCGTTATCGCTCGCGCATACCCGATTACGCCCGGCCTGTTTAGCGAGATAAAGCCGACGGTCAGCCAGTGACTGGAGTTGTTCAAAATCATAATCACCGGTTTCCTCGCTGCTACTAACCCCCAACGAGGCACTGATGCGTATCGTCGTACTCTTAGCAATCAACATCTCTTTTTCATTTAACTTCAGGCGAATACGTTCTGCGACTTCCGCAGCCTCCGTCAGACTCGCGCCTGGCAGAATCACACAAAACTCCTCACCACCGACCCGCCCGGCAACGTCCTGCGCACGCAAGGAACTGCTAATTAATCCGGCAGCATGAGAAAGAACACGGTCGCCCGCCTGATGACCAAAGCGGTCATTAATCGCTTTAAAATGGTCAAGGTCGACCTGAATGACAGAAAAAGGATGTTGGTGCGTCTGACACAATTTCGCGAGCGGACGGGCTTTTTCAAACAGTGCGCCACGATTATATAAACGGGTTAAGGTGTCGTGCCACGCCTGCCACTGCAACGAGCTTTGCAGAACATACATGTTGCTAACCATCCGGCGAATCACATACCAGGAGATGAGTAACATGGTGGTAAAGAGCGCCCACAGCAGGGTTAATGCAATGCTGATACTGCCGAAATCGCCGCGCACGCCTTCGCTTAGCGTATGGACGCGCACCAGCACACCGTCGAAATGGTCCAGACGTTCCCAGCTAACATAGCGACTGTCCATACGAATGCCGCCCCGCGTGTCATGTTCCATCGCCTGCGCCAGCAAGGCCAGTTCACGAGGATCAAAAATATTCCCTGTTGGATGGTCAGGATTGGAAGAGGTCAAAAATCTCAGCTTACTGTCATAGAGCTGATACTCACCATCGAGGTTTTTATCGATGGCGTTTCTTAAAAATTGCTGCATGGTACGCACGGGAATACTCATCCCCAGCACGCCATACCAGTAGTTATTACTGTCTACCGGAACACTGACGGTAACCTGCGGTTCAGTATTGCTGGCGTGTTCCGGTTGCGAAGTGAACCAGCGTACCGCGCGGTGACGATTTTCTCGTTGTGAATGGCCGATAAACCAGGGTTGGGTGACATAGCCGTAATAACGCGTTGGAACATTGCGCGTAAACAAGGTCGGCTGCGTCGAAACGTAAAATCCGGCACGCGAGACATACATCGCCTGTTCAACCATCGACGAGGAGTTGTGCGCCAGTCGCAGCAAGTAACCAACTTCCAGTGCAGCGGTAATTTCATTGTCGAGGCTTTCATTTTCGCGAGACAGGAGATTTCCCTCGCTGACTAATGCATCCGATACGCCATTGACTGGCAGGGTGCGTCGTCGGTTGAGTTCGATTTTCCAGGCGTGCTCGTCGCGATGCTGTTCGAACTCGGTTACAGCATCACGCAGAGAGGTGAAATCCAGTGGCGCTACGAGAGCTTCGCGCATGCCATTACGCAAAAAGATCAGTTTGTCGACGTTATACTGCAAATGCTTATCGAGCGCGTTGGCTACGTTTTCCAGATGATTACGCTGGCTGGAGATATAGGCATCTTCCAGCACTACCACTTCACGCCAGGTGAGCAAGGTGGAAAAAAGCAATACCACGATAAAGCAGAGATTAACGACATGACCAGGCCCCAGGCGGCGTGCGAGTTTTTTCAACCAGCTCTGGTTTTCCATTTTTGTCTCGTGCTGCACCCTGACGACTCCCAACCTGCTTTTTTATGATTCTGGCATAACCTGGCGATAGCGTACCGCAAAACAGCGATAATTTTATAATGGTGGCATGATAAGACGCGACAGACATCGATAGTTTTATAACGTAGGCATGATAAGACGCGATAGCGTCGCATCAGGCAATTCAGTGCAGACACTGGCACACCCGACCGGATGCGACGTGTGCGCCACATCCGGTCGGGTGTTAATGATACCCTTTCAAACTTCTTCCGCAGAACGACTCCCCTCCCCCGGAACAAGCTCGGTTTCATGAAAAGCTTCCCGCTTGACCCCGTAACCGTCATACCAACGACACTCAACCATACCGCTGGAGTATCCGGTGACAATCATCCGCGGGCCGCCCTCTTTAACCGTAACTTCCTCACTAACCATAAAGCTCATACTCGCCTCCTTTTTTCGAGTGAAACTTGTTCACCTTAGTTGAAGATGGCGAATTTTGCATAATAGCCTGTGCGAGTATTAATGTGCCTGACCGCGTATTTTCGCTACGGCTTTCACTCCCAGCACCACGATGCCGCCGATGATAAATCCAAGAATCAGATTTAAAACAGTCGGTAATATCATCGCCACCACTGCACTTTGCTGCCCGGCGAAATGTTCAATGGCGTGATGCAGCGGCGCAATTCCATGTACCACAATCCCACCGCCGACGAGGAATATCGCCAGCGTGCCGACAATCGATAACGCCTTCATCAACCAGGGCGCAATGATCAATAACCCTTTACCTAATGCCTGCATCAGCGCGCTGGATTTTTCCGCCAGCCAATACCCCAGGTCATCAATCTTAACGATAACCCCTACCAGACCGTAGACGCCCACGGTCACTACCAGCGCGATGCCTGAAAGCACCAGCACCTGATTAAGCAACGGCGCTTCGGCCACAATCCCCAGCGTGATGGCGACGATTTCGGCAGACAATATAAAATCGGTACGAATCGCCCCTTTTATTTTGTCCTTTTCAAACTTCAGCGGATCCTGCGCCGCCAGCTTCTCCAGACGCTGCTGGCTCTGCGCCGGATCTTCTTTATGTTTACGCGCCTCCAGCATATGCAGCACTTTCTCTACTCCTTCAAAGCAGAGAAACGCGCCACCAATCATCAACAGAGGCGTAATCGCCCACGGGATAAACGCACTGATGATCAGCGCCAGCGGCACCAGAATCACTTTATTAATCAGCGATCCTTTCGCCACGCCCCAGACCACGGGAAGTTCCCGGTTGGCCCGCACGCCTGAAACTTGTTGCGCATTGAGCGATAAGTCATCCCCTAATACACCGGCGGTTTTCTTCGCCGCCAGTTTGCCCATCACGGAGATATCGTCCAGTAGTGTGGCGATATCATCGAGCAACGTCAGTAAACTACTCCCGGCCAAAAGCATTCCCTCTCATTTTTATTGTTGAAGGGTGTAAGTATGAAGCAAAAACGGCAGCTCTGATACTTGCTTCACAGGTCAACATTTTTTTAACAATCAAGTGCAATTATATCTCTCGCCAGCAGAATGATTTTCACGTTTACTATGAACCACCTTTTTATTTCCACCGTGAGGGATTATGCGTTTCCGCCAGTTGTTACCGCTTTTTGGCGCGCTGTTTGCGTTGTATATCATTTGGGGCTCAACCTATTTTGTCATTCGGATTGGCGTGGAAAGCTGGCCTCCGTTAATGATGGCAGGCGTTCGATTCCTGGCAGCCGGTATTTTATTGATGGCATTTTTGCTACTGCGCGGACACAAGCTCCCCCCGCTACGTCCGCTGCTCAATGCCGCGCTGATTGGCCTGTTATTGCTGGCTGTCGGTAATGGCATGGTGACGGTTGCCGAGCATCAAAATGTTCCTTCCGGCATCGCCGCCGTTGTGGTTGCAACCGTGCCCCTCTTTACCCTGTGCTTCAGCCGCCTGTTTGGCATTAAAACGCGCAAACTGGAATGGGTGGGTATCGCCATTGGGCTTGCCGGAATCATCATGCTCAATAGCGGTGGAAATTTAAGCGGCAATCCGTGGGGCGCGATTCTGATTTTAATCGGCTCGATTAGCTGGGCGTTTGGCTCGGTTTATGGCTCGCGCATTACCTTACCTGTAGGGATGATGGCGGGTGCGATTGAGATGCTGGCGGCAGGCGTGGTGTTAATGATCGCGTCGATGATTGCAGGTGAAAAACTGACGGCGCTCCCTTCCCTTTCAGGCTTCCTTGCGGTCGGCTATCTGGCGCTGTTTGGTTCGATTATCGCCATCAACGCTTATATGTATTTAATCCGTAATGTCAGTCCGGCTCTCGCCACCAGCTACGCCTACGTTAACCCGGTGGTCGCGGTCTTGCTGGGTACGGGACTGGGCGGAGAGACGCTGTCGAAGATTGAATGGCTGGCGCTCGGCGTAATTGTCTTCGCGGTGGTACTGGTCACGTTGGGAAAATATCTCTTCCCGGCAAAACCCGTAGTTGCGCCAGTTATTCAGGACGCATCAAGCGAGTAAATGAATCCCCTGCGTGTCGATCTGCGCGCTGGCACCTTCGCTGCAGATCCACTCTTCCAGACGCTCGGTAAGCGCTTCATCCGTCAGCTTCTCGCGCCCACGTAATGCACACTCCCAGACAATCAGTACGCGCCAGCCGAGTTCCTGCAAACGACTGATATCGCGGCGATCGCGTTCAACATTTTTACCTATCTTCTCCAGCCAGAACTCGGTTCGAGTCGCAGGCACTTTAAACAGATAGCAGTGATGATGATGCCAGAAGCAGCCATGGGTAAATATCACGCAACGATATTCATCAACGACAAAATCCGGACGTCCGGGCAGACTGGCGTCCTGAACGCGAAATGCCAGGCCCTGCCCGGTTAACAGACTGGCGAGGCGCTTCTCTATCGCCGTATCACGCGTGGCAATCGCGCGCATATTTTTGCTGCGAGTGGCCTTATCGTGAACGTCGGCCATGTTGTGCCTCTTGCTGACGCAACGCCACCGCCTGTTTGATTTTTGGCTCAAGCAGTTTTGCCACCGCGGCAAAGACCGGCACGACCACCGAGTTACCGAACTGGCGATAGGCCTGAGTGTCCGAAACCGGAATGCGGAATTTCGCTTCTCCCGGCGCTTCAAAACCCATTAAGCGCGCGCATTCCCGAGGCGTTAACCGACGTGGACGATGTTGCTGATTCTGCGGATCGTCAAAGTCTTTCTCACCTTTGGCCATATCCCAGCCGCGATCGATTAAAATTTCCGCGCCATCTTTGTAATAACGCGCAGACAGCGTACGCGTGACGCTTTGCGGATTGTTCGGATAAACCATTCCATAACCGAAGCCGTTACCGCGCGCCTGATGTTTTTTCGCATATCGATAGAGGTACTTCCACAGCACCGGCGTCAGGATATATTTCGCCTCGACCATCGGGTCCAACAGCTGCGCCAGCGTCACTCGCTGCGCAGGGAAACATTCGCTGATATCACGCAGGGTAAAATCGACTTTCAGATTCAGATCGCGACGAAAACCCACCAGCACGATGCGTTCACGGTGCTGCGGCAGAAAATGTTTGCCGTCGATGATTTTCGGATCGTCTGGCCCATTATCTTCTGCATCAGCCACGTCATAGCCCAGTTCGTCCAGCGTCTGCATGATGATGCGGAACGTTTTACCCTGGTCGTGACTTTTCAGGTTTTTGACGTTTTCGAGCACAAACACCGCCGGACGACGCGCGTCGATAATGCGTACCACATCAAAAAACAGCGTGCCCTGGGTATCGCAGGCAAAACCGTGCGCCCGCCCGAGCGAGTTCTTTTTCGATACGCCAGCCAGCGAAAATGGCTGACAAGGGAAACCGGCCAGTAAAACATCGTGTTCAGGAATGTGTTGACGAATATGTTCCGCCGCCGCCTCATCACTCACGCCTTCTTTATGGCTGAGGGTGATGTCGCGGATATCTTCATTAAAATGATGCGTCGCCGGATCGCAATAATGGTTGGCTTTATAAGTGCGTACCGCATGTTTGTTCCATTCGCTGGTAAACACGCACTGTCCGCCAATCGATTCAAAACCGCGACGGATGCCGCCAATTCCGGCAAATAGATCGATAAAGCGAAACGCATAATGCGGATGATGTGCCGGTGGTTTGGGTAACAACGTTTGCAGATGGGCGAACTCTTTCTCACTTAAACGGTGCCATGCCGAGTCATTCGCCAGCGCACGTTTTAAAATTGCCGCGCTCCAGTGATTCTCACCCACACCATTAAGCTGCGCCACCAGCGTTTTAACATCATAAATTTGCAGCAGTTTCTCCAGCATTGCCTGTGCGGCATTCCCGGTGCTGTATGAATCGGTTACTGATATATTTTCCTGCATAGATTTAACCGGCCATCTGAGATGGCCGACAGGTTAACATAATTACAGCCATTTAGGGCCACGCGCTTATCCCGCGGGTGAAAACGCATCTATCACCTTGTGATCGACACCTTCATTCTCCCCCGCCAGTTCGGCACTGAGCTTCGCCATAAACTCGACTAAAAAATGCGCGTTGTGCTGCGCCAGCTGCTTGCCTCTTGCGGTTTGCATGGTTTGCGGTAGCTTCAGCAACTTAGTCTGGAAATGATCCAGCGCGTAGCGTTTATCATCAAGCGGGCGATGCTGTGCGAACGGATCTTCACCATCAAACAGCGCCACGCCCAATGCCCCTGAAACGGCAAACACGCGCGCCAGGCCAATCGCCCCCAGGGCTTCCAGCCGATCCGCATCCTGGACGATTTTAGCTTCCGTTGTTAAGGGGGCGATTTGCGCGCTGAAACTGTGAGCGGCAATGGCATGACAAACGGCCTCAATTTTCTCCGCCGGAAATTGCACGAACTCTTCACGGAGCAGGCGACGCGTCTCTTCTGCTGCCAGGATTGAAGAACGCTGCCTTTGCGGATGATTTTTCGCCAGGCTCACAATATCGTGAAAATAACAGGCGGTTAAAATCACCAGCATATCGACGTCGTCATCTGCCGCCAGCTTCTGTGCCGTAGCCCAGACGCGGCGAAAATGACACACGTCATGGGCCGCGTCCTGGTGCTGATGATGGTTTTTCAACCAGTTTTCGAACTGTGCCTGCCAGTGTTGTAAGTCCATACGCGCTCCGTTGCCAAAGAGTCGCCACCTTAGCAGTTTTTATTCATAGCGTCTGCTACGTGCGGGACGAGGTCGGGTGTACCAGGCAATGCTGCCTAACAATGCCCCGACCAGAGCCATAAATAAAAATCCGACCAGTGCCCCTAACCACTTTCCCGCGGTAGAGCCTAAATCGCTTTCAAATCCCGACACGGGAGCATCGGGGATCCGGCTCATCACCCAGATGTAACGCGCCATTGCCCAGACGAAATAGCCACACCATGTATAAAAAGCCCACAAAGCCAGTTTGCCACCAGGGCTGCGAGAGAGTCTCTCTTCCATCTTTGTCGAACCGTATTCCATTTTGAGATAACCCGGAAAATTCAGACTTAGTACTATTATGTGATAAAAGTCACATTTTTCCACATTGGATGAGCCAGTCAAGACTCAATCATTTTTTGAACAAATAGATAAATTTTGCGCAACGGCAGTGAATACAGGAAAAATCGTTTTGAGCGATTTTATTTATCTTTGATATCGGCTTTATTAATTCATTTAATCAATATATTAGCACTGATTACAATTATACCTTTTTATTATTCTGTGTCATGATGCTTCCGTTATTAGCCTTTTATCGTCTTGTTTATATTTTTTGGGCCGGCATGATGCCGGCTTTTTTTTATGCCTTCATTAATGTGCGCCTGATCACACCAGTCGTTTGGCGCAACAATCATTGATACCCCCTATGTTTCCGCTCAACTCATAACATATTGATATACATTTATAATTTTCATGAATATTTATATTTAGAATTCATAATTCCGAATTATATTAAATAGATTAGAAACATTTTGAAATCTTTTAAATACATTTGTTACATGTAATCCTTAAAATAAAATGAACTTCATAGAATAGTATCCAAATGTGCTTTTTTTTGGATAACGGCACTTATTGATATATTCATGAAGATTATAATCACAAGGGAATACATAATGAAAAGAAAAGTTCTGGCAATGCTGGTCCCGGCGTTATTAGTTGCTGGCGCAGCAAATGCGGCTGAATTTTATAATAAAAATGGCAATAAACTGGATTTGTACGGCAAGATGGTTGGTGAGCGCATTCTGACCGACCGTGAAAATGGTGAAAAAGGCGATAATTCTCAAGATACCTCTTATGCCCGTGTAGGCGTGAAAGGTGAAACTCAGATCAACCCTGAATTGACTGGTTACGGTCAGTTTGAACTAGACCTGGAAGCATCAAACAGAGACAACCCTGACCAAACTCGTTTGGCTTATGCTGGTTTGAGTTACAAAGATTTTGGTTCATTCGACTATGGTCGTAATGTCGGTGTCGCGTATGATGCAGAAGCATTTACTGATATGTTTGTTGAGTGGGGCGGTGATTCATGGGCTGGTACTGACCTGTTCATGACCAACCGTACCAACGGTGTTGCAACCTATCGTAACACAGATTTCTTTGGCATGGTTGAAGGTCTAAATTTTGCTCTGCAATATCAGGGTAAAAATGAAGGTACAGGCAACTACAAAGCAAATGGCGATGGCCATGGTTTATCTGTAACTTACACTATTGACGGTTTCTCATTTGCTGGTGCTTACGCAAACTCTGATCGTACTGATTTCCAGTCTAGTGATAGTAAAGGTGAAAAAGCAGAAGTTTGGGCACTGTCAACAAAATATGATGCCAACAACGTCTATGCTGCTGTGATGTACGGTGAATCTCACAACATGAATTCCGACGACGGTGATGTTGTGAACAAAACACAAAACTTCGAAGCTGTTCTGCAATATCAGTTCGACTTCGGTCTGCGTCCATCCATCGGTTACTCCTATTCTAAAGCACTGGACGTAGCAGGTTACAAAGATTCTGATCGTCTGAACTACATTGAAATCGGTACCTGGTATTACTTCAATAAGAACATGAACGTATATACCGCTTATCAGATCAACCTGCTTGATAAGAGTGATTATGTTCTCGCTCATGGACTGAACACCGACGACCAACTCGCATTTGGTATCGTCTACCAGTTCTAATCAGCCAACGCGCCGCGGCGTGTTACTGTAAAACTTAACACTAGCCTGAGTTCGTCCCTCATCGAACTCAGGCTTTTTTATTGGCATTTTATCTCCCTCTGCGGCACGCGCAATTGCCAAAGCATATCGATACAGCACCTTACCCTGCCCCTGCTGGCACAATAACATCTACCAGCGACTCTTCCAGCCAAGACCCAAATGCATTTCTTTATGAATTAATCTGCAACAAAACCGCCTCCCATATAGAAATATTTGCAAAAATAGTGCATGAAATAAGCTTTTTCTCTACCAATCCGGGATATAAATATTCATCAGCACCACAATATTCCACATCACTAAATCTCTCCCCGCCGCCCCGTACCTCTGATAATGGTCTAAAATCATTGAGGCCACTTGCGACGACGTTGCTCAATAAGGAAAATTTGGCGTGAATAATATTCAACACCAGTGCAGCATCATCATTACATACTTACACCCGCCGACTACCGCTTTCGATATATTGACTCAATTTTCCAGCCTGGTTAAAAATAGCGACCAGCTCAGTCGCAAATATAGTGACTACCCTAATTAAGCAACAATAAGGAATACACTATGACTGTTCAAACAAGTAAAAATCCGCAGGTCGATATTGCTGAAGATAATGCATTCTTCCCTTCAGAATATTCGCTTAGCCAATATACCAGTCCTGTCTCTGATCTTGATGGCGTGGACTATCCAAAACCGTATCGCGGTAAACATAAAATTCTGGTGATCGCCGCGGACGAACGTTATTTGCCGACCGATAACGGAAAACTGTTCTCGACCGGTAACCATCCGATTGAAACGTTGCTGCCGTTGTATCATCTCCATGCTGCAGGTTTCGAATTCGAAGTGGCGACCATTTCCGGTCTGATGACCAAGTTTGAATACTGGGCTATGCCGCACAAAGATGAAAAAGTAATGCCATTCTTTGAGCAGCATAAATCGTTGTTCCGCAATCCGAAGAAACTCGCGGATGTTGTCGCCAGCCTCAACGCTGATAGCGAATATGCAGCAATCTTTGTTCCTGGTGGTCATGGCGCACTTATTGGTCTACCAGAAAGCCAGGACGTGGCTGCTGCTTTACAGTGGGCAATCAAAAATGACCGTTTTGTTATCTCCCTTTGCCACGGCCCGGCGGCTTTTCTGGCGCTTCGCCACGGCGATAACCCACTGAATGGTTATTCCATTTGCGCATTCCCAGACGCCGCAGACAAACAAACGCCAGAGATAGGCTATATGCCGGGTCATCTCACCTGGTACTTCGGCGAAGAGCTGAAGAAAATGGGCATGAACATTATTAATGACGACATCGCCGGGCGAGTACATAAGGACCGTAAAGTTCTCACCGGCGACAGTCCTTTCGCAGCGAATGCGTTGGGTAAACTGGCGGCGCAGGAAATGCTGGCAGCTTATGCGGGTTAATCCCTGTTACGTATGAATGTAAGCGCATAATCAATCGCAGCCACGTTAATACTCACGACGTGGCTGCGTTTTTTCATGGTTGATTTATGGCGTACTGAAGCCCTATGTTAATTTCTTTGCGGTAACATAATCCGGAACACATTATGCTTATTGAGATAGTGATACGTAGCACTTCCCCCATGTAATTCGGCAATCGCTTTGACTAAAGAAAGACCAAGTCCCTGACCTACGGAATGACGCGAATTATCTCCCCGCCAAAATCTACGGAAGAGTTTTTCAGGCTCATGAATTTTCGTTCCAGGACTGGCGACATCAATATTAAGATAGCCGTTGGTATCAAGAAAACTGGTTATATGAATACGCGATTTTTCTGGTGAATATCTAATGGCATTAACAATAAGATTCGATAACATTCGTTGCAGTAAAATTTTATCCGCAAAGATTTGCTGATTGCACTCGACCTTAAAGCAAATCTCTTTCTCGTCTGAAAGGTATTCAAGATAATCCAACAAATTTTCGACTTCCTTATTGAGAGAAAGCGAGTCCAGTTTCACCAAAACATTGTTTTTATCTGCCCGGGCAAGAAACAGTATGTTCTCTGTTAACCGCGAAATATTTTCCAGCTCTTCAATGTTACCGGCAATTGTTTTTTGATATTCAGCGATACTTCTGGTTTGACTGAGCGTAACCTGATTCTGACCCAGTAATGCATTAATGGGCGTTCTAAGTTCATGAGCGAGATCGTCAGCAAATTGACTTAGGCGTTCAAAATCTTTGACTAAGGCTTGATGCATTTTATTCAACGCCTGCCCAAGAGGTTTTAGTTCTCTCGGTAATGCGCTAACCTCAACAGGCTCCCGGCTATCGTTATAATTCAGCGCTTCCGTTACACCACTCAACTTTTTGATCTCTCGTAATCCCGTTCTGATTAACAGCGGACTTAATACTGAGCAAAGTACAATGGCGACAATGCAAATTATAATGCTATTAATTTTATACTGTTCAAGCATGTTATGTCTGGCTGAAGCCAATTTAGCCACAGTAACCGTTAATGATGGCGAAACTTCATCAATATTAATTCGTAAAGCATCTATCTCTGTATCATTAATAATGCTTCTGTAAATGCCAGCTGCGCTGATTGTCTCACTAGCAGGTATGTTATTTAACATGTCATCACTGACATTCGTCCGGTTAACAATTTTATTGATGCCATCACCATGAATGATCAAGATATCCTGACTAACATCCATCATCCGGTTAAAGTACACAGGTAACGTATCTGGATTTACCCCATCAATTAACAACTGCTTGATCTGCGCTGTCCGGTTAATGAGTGTTGTATCATCGCGCCATTTCAACTCACTTGCCAGGCCATTATAGAGAGTCCATACAATTCCAGCGCCAGCAACAGACAGCAGCAATATAAAAAGCAAGGTTAAACGGACGGTTATAGATAATCTTTTCATTATTTTTTTACCGCTACGAATGAATAGCCCATCCCCCGGATTGTGGCGATTAGCTTTTCAGGAAAAGGATCATCAACTTTTGCGCGGAGCCTGCGAATGGCGACATCCACCGTATTGGTATCACTATCAAAGTTGATTCCCCAAATTTCACTCGCAATAACCGTTCTGGGTATAATTTCGCCAGCTCTGGAGGCCAGTAGCCAAAGTAACTGAAACTCCTTGCGCGTCAGTGTAATACTGATATTGTCCCTGCTCACACTTTGACTAACAGAGTCCATTCTTAAACCACTGATTTCTAATGTTGAATTCAAAGCGTGATGTTGCCTTAATTGTGCCCGAACCCTTGCCAGCAACTCAGAAAATGAAAAAGGTTTTACCAGATAATCATTTGCTCCACTGTCCAGCCCTCTGACTCTGTCATCGACAGAATCCCTTGCAGTAAGGCAAATAACAGGGGTTTGCTTTGCTGTTCTTAACGTTTGTAAGATCTGCCAGCCATCCATACCCGGAAGCATAATATCCAGAATTATCAATGCATAATCATCCTTCAGCGCAAGATAAAGCCCATCTCTGCCATCAGAAACGGCATCAATGACATAACCCGCTTCGGAAAGCCCCTGCGTTACCCACTCCTGGGTCCTTTGATTATCTTCAATAAGTAAAATCTTCATGAAAATAATATGCCATAAATCATATGTTATAGAAACAGCCTGGTTCATTACAAAATTGTAATGCTGCTGTAAGGTTACCCTGGCCGCTTTTTCGCTATCCTCAAAACTCATTCACATGACAAGGATATAAACATGTTAAAGCGTTATTTAGTACTCTCGGTAGCAACGGCAGCATTTTCATTACCTTCTTTGGTCTATGCTGCACAACAAAACATTCTTAGCGTGCACATTTTGAACCAGCAAACAGGAAAACCCGCTGCCGACGTGACAGTCACTCTTGAAAAGAAAGCGGACAACGGCTGGTTACAACTTAATACCGCCAAAACAGATAAGGATGGACGAATTAAGGCACTGTGGCCCGAGCAAACTGCAACTACGGGCGATTACCGTGTCGTATTTAAAACCGGGGACTATTTCAAGAAACAAAATCTTGAAAGTTTCTTCCCTGAGATCCCCGTTGAATTTCATATTAATAAAGTGAACGAGCATTATCATGTGCCTTTATTACTTAGCCAATATGGGTATTCAACCTATCGTGGCAGTTAATGCATAAATATGTAAAAGCAGATCTCTGCTACTGTTAGGGAGGACACTCCCTAACAGATTAACAGTAAACGGCTCTTGCTGGCTAACGACAAAAAAGTGTGATGGCTTATGAAAAAGAATCAATTTTTAAAAGAATCAGATGTTACGGCCGAGTCGGTATTCTTTATGAAGCGTCGACAGGTGTTAAAAGCACTGGGCATCAGCGCAGCTGCACTTTCTTTGCCTCACGCTGCGCATGCCGATCTGCTTAGCTGGTTTAAAGGGAACGATCGCCCGCCCGCCCCCGCCGGAAAACCGCTGGAGTTCAGCAAGCCTGCCGCCTGGCAAAATAACCTGCCACTGACGCCAGTAGATAAAGTCTCCGGTTATAACAACTTCTATGAATTCGGGCTGGATAAAGCCGATCCCGCCGCTAATGCTGGTAGCCTGAAAACCGATCCATGGACACTGAAAATCAGCGGCGAAGTGGCAAAACCATTGACCCTCGATCACGATGATTTAACCCGTCGCTTCCCGCTGGAAGAGCGTATTTATCGTATGCGCTGCGTGGAGGCATGGTCGATGGTGGTGCCGTGGATTGGTTTTCCGCTGCACAAATTGCTGGCGCTTGCCGAACCCACCAGCAATGCGAAGTATGTCGCTTTCGAAACAATTTATGCACCGGAACAAATGCCAGGCCAGCAGGACCGCTTTATCGGCGGCGGGCTGAAATATCCTTATGTCGAAGGATTGCGTCTCGACGAAGCAATGCATCCGCTCACACTGATGACCGTGGGTGTTTATGGCAAGGCGTTACCGCCACAAAATGGCGCGCCGGTACGACTGATTGTGCCGTGGAAATATGGCTTTAAAGGGATTAAATCGATAGTCAGTATTAAGCTGACCCGCGAGCGTCCGCCAACCACCTGGAATCTGGCAGCGCCTGACGAATACGGTTTTTACGCCAACGTTAATCCGCATGTTGATCACCCGCGCTGGTCACAGGCTACCGAACGATTTATTGGTTCAGGCGGCATCCTCGATGTTCAGCGCCAGCCAACGCTACTGTTTAATGGTTACGCCGACCAGGTGGCATCGCTGTATCGTGGCCTGGATTTGCGGGAGAATTTCTGAATGCGTCTGACAGCAAAACAGGTGACATGGCTGAAAGTTAGCCTGCATCTTGCCGGATTGTTGCCGTTTCTCTGGCTGGTCTGGGCGATCAATCACGGTGGACTGGGTGCCGATCCGGTGAAAGATATTCAGCATTTTACCGGTCGCACTGCACTGAAATTTTTGCTGGCGACCTTGTTAATCACACCTCTGGCACGCTACGTAAAACAGCCGTTATTGATACGCACTCGCCGCCTGTTAGGCTTATGGTGCTTTGCCTGGGCGACACTGCATTTAACCAGTTACGCATTGCTGGAGCTGGGCGTGAATAATCTGGCGTTATTAGGTAAGGAGTTAATTACCCGGCCTTATTTAACGTTAGGTATTATCAGCTGGGTTATTTTGCTTGCTTTAGCGTTTACTTCAACCCAGGCGATGCAGCGAAAACTCGGCAAGCACTGGCAACAGTTGCATAATTTCGTCTATCTTGTCGCGATCCTGGCCCCAATACATTATCTGTGGTCAGTGAAGATTATTTCACCGCAGCCGCTCATCTACGCTGGGCTGGCTGTACTGCTTTTAGCCTTACGGTATAAGAAGTTGCGTTCCCTTTTTAACCGGTTACGCAAGCAGGTTCACAACAAATTATCTGTATAACTTCATATTGCCGACAAAGTACGCGTTATCCCTGCCGGATGCGGCGCGAGCGCCCTATCCGGCCTACGCAGATCACATCAGGTTATGTTTCGTTTGTCATCAACCTCAAATTATCAACATAATTCATTTTATTTCAATAAGATAGATAAGTATACCTGAGAAAACTATGCTCTCATCTCCTAAGAGTTATTGCATTTTGTCACATGTTACAATATAACATTACACATCATATACAATGACTCTGGAGGAAACTGTTTTGGCGATTCGTCTTCACAAACTGGCTGTTGCTTTAGGTGTCTTTATTGTTAGCGCTCCTGCCTTTTCGCATGGTCATCACTCACACGGCAAACCCTTAACAGAGGTCGAACAAAAAGCTGCTAATGGTGTTTTTGATGATGCCAATGTACAAAACCGAACGCTCAGTGACTGGGATGGAGTCTGGCAATCCGTTTATCCTTTACTGCAAAGTGGCAAACTTGACCCCGTCTTTCAGAAGAAAGCGGATGCAGATAAAACTAAAACATTTGCTGAAATTAAAGATTATTATCACAAAGGTTATGCAACAGATATTGAGATGATTGGCATTGAGGACGGCATTGTTGAATTCCATAGAAATAATGAAACAACATCCTGTAAATATGAGTACGATGGATACAAAATACTCACCTATAAATCAGGCAAGAAAGGCGTTCGTTACTTATTCGAATGTAAAGATCCTGAAAGCAAAGCCCCTAAATATATACAATTTAGCGATCATATAATTGCACCACGAAAATCATCTCATTTTCACATTTTTATGGGTAATGATTCACAGCAATCTTTATTAAATGAAATGGAAAACTGGCCAACGTATTATCCATATCAGTTGAGTAGCGAAGAAGTGGTCGAGGAAATGATGTCTCATTGAGTATTCTCATGATAACGCCTCGATGCCGCTTTAGTAAGTCATCATAACTGCCACTGGTCCATCCACAAACGCCACTGAACGCAAGCTAGCTACAGACATGCTCATCACTATGACGTGTCTGTATATTAATAAGCTAACCCGCATTGAGTTAACCAATAACGGATTCCATACACAATACGGCCAACTGAGAAAGATACCTGTGCTCACGCCATTGCTTATATTGGCTGGTTACAATGTGCACTATCAATTTTTTAAATAACAAATTCTTAAAACCACATCTGTATAAGGAATTTTTAAGGTTCGTGGGATAGCTTGACTGTAAAAATTACAGGAGCTACAAAAATGAACCGATTCTCAAAAACTCAAATTTATTTACATTGGATAACGCTGCTTTTCGTTGCAATAACCTATGCCGCGATGGAACTCCGTGGCTGGTTTCCTAAAGGTAGTAGTACTTATCTGCTGATGCGAGAAACACATTACAATGCGGGTATATTCGTTTGGGTGTTAATGTTTTCACGCCTGATTATAAAACACCGTTATAGTGATCCTTCTATTGTACCACCGCCACCTGCCTGGCAAATGAAAGCGGCTTCGCTAATGCACATCATGCTTTATATAACCTTCCTTGCACTTCCTCTGCTGGGGATTGCTTTGATGGCTTACAGTGGAAAATCGTGGAGTTTCCTTGGTTTCAATGTGTCTCCCTTTGTTACCCCAAACAGCGAAATTAAAGCACTGATAAAAAATATTCACGAAACCTGGGCGAATATAGGTTACTTTTTAATCGCAGCTCACGCTGGCGCAGCACTCTTTCATCACTACATTCAGAAAGATAATACTCTGTTACGAATGATGCCTCGCCGCAAATAAGTCGATCCCCTGACAAGGAAATGTGAACCATGGACATCAACGCGTCATAAATGTTTACGCAAGTGCACAATGCACCCTTTCCACTATCAACAAGGAGGAGCAGAAACTGTGTAAATCGTACAATGGTAAGACTTATCAAAAATACAGGTTAATTTTGGTATTTAAACCTTTTTTACTTGTTAGTATGATACAAAGGCTTTCAAAAAAGCTGGGAAATTCAACAACTCTTGGAAATTATGGACTTTGTCCCGCGGCTTTAATCTGACGGCCGCGTTCCTTTTTTGACTCAATTATTGACCCCTTCTCTACGCAACTTCAGTTCCCACCACCAACTTTGCGGCAGTTTCATAGGATGAATGTCTAAAAGAATAATGGTGACCGATAAGAAAACGACTGAATAACTGCACATTTTCGCTCGAAAGCTTCCTGTCAGATCCATAGCGGATCAAGTGCTGAATGTCACAGTATCGAACAGAAAACAGTGACGATCTAACCCTTCAAGAATATTCTACGATTGTTCTGTTTAGGAAAAGCAAGGCGGGAAGTCAGGAGATAAGTCATTGATAAAGTGGCGGAGAGAGGGGGATTTGAACCCCCGGTAGAGTTGCCCCTACTCCGGTTTTCGAGACCGGTCCGTTCAGCCGCTCCGGCATCTCTCCGTTCAGATGGTTGCCATGATGCCAGGAAATTTGGCATTTTAACAGTCCCTGTCCGTGCAATTTTGTTCAAGTGACGAGTTTGCGAGCAAAACGATGATTAAGTGGCCCTGGAAAGTACAAGAATCAGCACATCAAACTGCCCTTCCCTGGCAGGAAGCACTATCGATCCCCCTTTTAACGTGTCTGACGGAACAGGAACAAAGCAAATTAGTCACTCTTGCCGAACGTTTTTTACAGCAAAAGCGGCTTGTTCCTTTACAGGGCTTTGAACTGGATTCATTAAGAAGCTGCCGGATAGCACTTCTATTTTGCCTACCCGTTCTGGAGTTAGGACTGGAATGGCTGGATGGTTTTCATGAAGTCTTAATTTATCCTGCGCCATTTGTGGTCGATGATGAATGGGAAGACGATATCGGTCTGGTGCATAACCAACGTATTGTTCAGTCAGGTCAGAGCTGGCAGCAAGGGCCTATCGTTTTGAACTGGTTGGATATACAAGATTCTTTTGATGCTTCTGGTTTTAACCTGATTATTCATGAAGTCGCTCATAAGCTGGACACCCGTAACGGCGATCGCGCCATCGGAGTTCCCTTTATTCCGTTGCGTGAGGTTGCTGGCTGGGAACACGATCTTCATGCTGCAATGAACAACATTCAGGAAGAAATCGAATTGGTTGGCGAGAATGCGGCGAGCATTGATGCTTATGCTGCCAGTGATCCTGCTGAATGTTTTGCCGTACTTTCTGAATATTTCTTTAGCGCCCCAGAACTTTTTGCTCCTCGTTTCCCTTCATTGTGGCAACGTTTCTGCCAATTTTATCAACAAGATCCTTTGCAGAGACTGCATCGCACTAATGATACAGACTCGTTTTCGGCGACGAATGTTCATTAATTAACAACCTTGCAGATTAATTAACCAATTGAAATGACTTATGAAATTTAGTGTTGACAGACAAGGTACCGCTAAGTAATATGCGCCCCGTTCACACGATTCCTCTGTAGTTCAGTCGGTAGAACGGCGGACTGTTAATCCGTATGTCACTGGTTCGAGTCCAGTCAGAGGAGCCAAATTCTAAAAATTCGCTTTTTTAGCGCAATGTCACTGACCTTAGTTGAACATTGTTTTTTAACGGATAGCGGGTTTTTAACATCTTAAGCGCCCTCGACCTTTATGGTTGAGGGCGTTTTGCTATGAACGCCATCACCATTTTCCCCTCGATTATAAAACTTGAGTTATTCAGTAGTCTCCCCTCTTGCAACTCACACTCAAAACTGCCTAACGAAAAGTTATTAATTTTCAATCATATTGCTAGCAGGATTTACATTTTTTCGCTGTGCTAGAAAGGGCGCATTTATGTTAGCTCGTTCAGGGAAGGTAAGCATGGCTACGAAGAAGAGAAGTGGAGAAGAAATAAATGACCGACAAATATTATGCGGGATGGGAATTAAACTACGCCGCTTAACTGCGGGTATCTGCCTGATAACTCAACTTGCGTTCCCTATGGCTGCGGCAGCACAAGGTGTGGTAAACGCCGCAACCCAACAACCAGTTCCTGCACAATTCGCCATTGCAAATGCCAATACGGTACCCTATACCCTTGGAGCGCTGGAATCGGCCCAAAGCGTTGCCGAACGCTTCGGTATTTCGGTGGCTGAGTTACGCAAACTCAACCAGTTTCGTACGTTTGCTCGAGGTTTTGATAATGTCCGCCAGGGTGATGAACTGGATGTCCCGGCACAAGTTAGTGAAAATAATTTAACCCCGCCACCGGGTAATAGCAGTGGCAACCTTGAGCAACAGATAGCCAGTACTTCACAGCAAATCGGGTCTCTGCTCGCCGAAGATATGAACAGCGAGCAAGCGGCAAATATGGCGCGTGGATGGGCCTCTTCTCAGGCTTCAGGCGCAATGACAGACTGGTTAAGCCGCTTCGGTACCGCAAGAATCACGCTGGGCGTGGATGAAGATTTTAGCCTGAAGAACTCCCAGTTCGATTTTCTCCATCCGTGGTATGAAACGCCTGATAATCTCTTTTTCAGTCAGCATACTCTCCATCGTACTGACGAGCGTACGCAGATTAACAACGGCTTAGGTTGGCGTCATTTCACTCCCACATGGATGTCGGGCATCAACTTCTTTTTCGACCACGATCTTAGCCGTTACCACTCCCGCGCCGGCATTGGCGCGGAGTACTGGCGCGACTATCTAAAATTAAGCAGTAACGGCTATTTGCGACTGACCAACTGGCGCAGCGCACCTGAGCTGGACAACGATTATGAAGCCCGCCCGGCCAATGGCTGGGATGTACGCGCAGAAGGCTGGCTACCCGCCTGGCCGCACCTTGGCGGTAAACTGGTCTATGAACAGTATTATGGCGATGAAGTGGCCCTGTTCGATAAAGACGATCGGCAAAGTAATCCTCATGCCATAACCGCTGGACTTAACTATACCCCCTTCCCGCTGATGACCTTCAGCGCGGAGCAACGCCAGGGTAAACAGGGCGAAAATGACACCCGTTTTGCCGTCGATTTTACCTGGCAACCTGGCAGCGCAATGCAGAAACAGCTTGACCCGAACGAAGTCGCTGCACGGCGTAGCCTTGCAGGCAGCCGTTATGATCTGGTGGATCGCAACAACAACATCGTTCTGGAATACCGCAAAAAAGAACTGGTTCGCCTGACCCTGACAGACCCCGTGACAGGGAAGTCAGGAGAAGTGAAATCATTGGTTTCGTCGCTACAAACCAAATATGCCCTGAAAGGCTATAACGTCGAAGCCACCGCTCTGGAAGCTGCCGGTGGCAAAGTGGTCACAACGGGTAAAGATATTCTGGTTACCCTGCCGGCTTACCGGTTCACCAGTACGCCAGAAACCGATAACACCTGGCCGATTGAAGTCACCGCCGAAGATGTCAAAGGCAATTTGTCGAATCGTGAACAGAGCATGGTGGTCGTTCAGGCACCTACGCTAAGCCAGAAAGATTCCTCGGTATCGTTAAGTACCCAAACATTGAACGCGGATTCCCATTCAACCGCCACACTGACTTTTATTGCGCATGATGCAGCAGGTAATCCTGTTGTCGGGCTGGTGCTCTCGACGCGTCACGAAGGTGTTCAGGACATCACCCTTTCTGAATGGAAAGATAATGGTGACGGAAGCTATACCCAGATCCTGACCACAGGAGCGATGTCTGGCACGCTGACGCTGATGCCACAGCTGAATGGTGTGGATGCGGCTAAAGCCCCCGCCGTGGTGAATATCATTTCTATTTCGTCATCCCGAACTCACTCGTCAATTAAAATTGATAAAGACCGTTATCTCTCCGGCAATCCTATCGAGGTGACGGTAGAACTGAGAGATGAAAATGACAAACCTGTTAAGGAGCAAAAACAGCAACTGAATAACGCAGTCAGCATCGACAACGTGAAACCTGGTGTCACTACAGACTGGAAAGAAACCGCAGATGGCGTCTATAAGGCAACCTATACCGCCTATACCAGAGGCAGTGGGCTTACTGCGAAGCTGTTAATGCAAAACTGGAATGAAGATTTGCATACCGCTGGATTTATCATCGACGCCAACCCGCAGTCAGCAAAAATTGCGACATTATCTGCCAGCAATAATGGTGTGCTCGCCAATGAGAATGCAGCAAACACCGTCTCGGTCAATGTCGCAGATGAAGGAAGCAACCCAATCAATGATCATACCGTCACGTTTGCGGTATTAAGCGGGTCGGCAACTTGCTTTAACAATCAAAACACCGCAAAAACGGATGTTAATGGTCTGGCGACTTTTGATCTGAAAAGTAGTAAGCAGGAAGACAACACGGTTGAAGTCACCCTTGAAAATGGCGTGAAACAAACGTTAATTGTCAGTTTTGTCGGCGACTCGAGTACCGCGCAGGTTGATCTGCAGAAGTCGAAAAATGAAGTGGTCGCTGACGGCAATGATAGCGCCACAATGACCGCGACAGTCCGGGATGCAAAAGGCAACCTGCTCAATGACGTCAAGGTCACTTTCAATGTTAATTCAGCAGCAGCGAAACTGAGCCAAACCGAAGTGAATAGCCACGACGGGATCGCCACAGCTACGCTGACCAGTTTGAAAAATGGTGATTATAGGGTTACGGCCTCTGTGAGCTCTGGTTCTCAGGCTAATCAACAGGTGATTTTTATCGGTGATCAAAGTACTGCTGCCCTGACCCTCAGTGTGCCTTCAGGTGATATCACCGTCACCAACACAGCTCCGCTACATATGACTGCAACCTTGCAGGATAAAAATGGCAACCCATTAAAAGATAAAGAAATCACCTTCTCTGTGCCAAACGACGTCGCAAGTCGGTTCTCGATTAGCAACAGCGGAAAAGGCATGACGGATAGCAACGGGACTGCAATCGCCTCCCTGACCGGCACGTTAGCGGGCACGCATATGATCACGGCTCGTCTGGCTAACAGCAATGTCAGCGATACACAGCCAATGACGTTTGTGGCCGATAAAGACAGAGCGGTTGTCGTTCTGCAAACATCGAAAGCGGAAATCATTGGGAATGGCGTGGATGAGACGACTCTGACAGCAACAGTGAAAGATCCTTTTGATAACGTGGTTAAAAATCTGTCAGTAGTCTTCCGCACCTCCCCCGCAGACACGCAACTGAGTCTGAAGGCGCTTAATACTAATGAGAACGGTATTGCTGAAGTTACCCTTAAAGGCACGGTTTTGGGTGTTCATACAGCCGAAGCCATACTGCTTAACGGTAAAAGCGATACGAAAATCGTCAATATTGTGCCCGATACCAGCAACGCGCAGGTCACCCTGAACATCCCGGCTCAACAGGTGGTGACGAATAACAGCGACAGCGTACAGCTGACGGCGATGGTGAAAGATCCGTCGAATCATCCGCTGGCGGGAATAACGGTGAACTTCACCATACCACAGGACGTGGCAGCAAACTTTACCCTCGAAAATAACGGCATCGCCATCACTCAGGCCAATGGCGAAGCGCATGTCACCCTCAAAGGTAAAAAAGCGGGCACGCATACGGTTACCGCAACGTTGGGTAACAATAATGCCAGCGATGCGCAACCAGTCACATTCGTGGCGGATAAGGACAGCGCAGTTGTCGTTCTGCAAACATCGAAAGCGGAAATCATTGGGAATGGCGTGGATGAGACGACTCTGACGGCAACAGTGAAAGATCCTTTTGATAACGCAGTAAAAGATCTACCGGTCACCTTCAGTACCAACCCGGCAGATACTCAACTTAGTCAGAGCAAAAGCAATACTAACGACAGTGGTGTTGCTGAAGTTACCCTTAAGGGCACGGTTTTGGGCGTTCATACAGTCGAAGCCACACTTCCTAACGGCAACGGCTATACAACGACAGTCAATATTGCGCCCGATGCCAGCAACGCGCAGGTTACGCTGAACATCCCTGCTCAACAGGTGGTGACGAATAACAGTGACAGCGTGCAGCTGGCGGCAACGGTGAAAGATCCGTCGAATCATCCGGTGGCGGGAATAACGGTGAACTTCACCATGCCACAGGGCGTGGCGGCAAACTTTACCCTCGAAAATAACGGCATTGCCATCACCCAAGCCAATGGGGAAGCGCATGTCACGCTCAAAGGTAAAAAAGCGGGTACGCATACGGTTACCGCAACGCTGGGTAATAACAATACCAGTGATTCGCAGCCGGTAACATTTGTGGCGGACAAAACCTCGGCTCAGGTTGTCCTGCAGATGTCAAAAGATGAGATCACAGGTAATGGCGTCGATAACGCAACGCTAACTGCAACGGTTAAAGATCAGTTCGACAATGAGGTGAATAATCTTCCGGTAACATTCAGCTCAGCCTCTTCAGGACTCACCCTGACCCCGGGAGTAAGTAATACCAATGAGTCTGGCATCGCGCAGGCCACTCTCGCAGGCGTTGCCTTTGGTGAGCAGACGGTCACTGCATCACTGGCTAATAATGGTGCCAGCGACAACAAAACTGTGCATTTTATTGGCGACACAGCGGCGGCAAAAATTATCGAGTTGACGCCTGTCCCAGACAGCATAATCGCCGGTACCCCGCAGAACAGCTCCGGCAGCGTCATCACCGCCACAGTCGTTGATAATAATGGCTTTCCGGTGAAAGGTGTGACAGTGAACTTCACCAGCAACGCAGCGACAGCCGAAATGACGAACGGCGGTCAAGCCGTGACGAACGAACAGGGTAAGGCTACCGTCACTTATACCAATACCCGCTCCTCGATAGAATCAGGAGCGAGACCGGATACCGTTGAGGCCAGTCTGGAAAATGGTAGCTCCACGCTTAGCACATCAATTAATGTCAACGCTGATGCGTCTACGGCACATCTCACCTTGCTACAGGCACTTTTTGATACAGTCTCCTCAGGCGACACTACCAATCTGTATATTGAGGTGAAGGATAATTACGGCAACGGAGTACCCCAGCAGGAGGTAACCCTCAGAGTATCACCAAGTGAAGGCGTGCCCCCCAGTAATAACGCTATATATACTACCAACCACGACGGCAATTTTTACGCAAGCTTTACCGCTACAAAAGCCGGGGTTTATCAAGTGACGGCAACCCTCGAAAATGGCGATTCGATGCAACAAACAGTGACCTATGTGCCGAACGTCGCGAATGCCGAAATCACGCTGGCAGCCTCGAAGGATCCGGTGATTGCCGACAATAACGATCTCACGACACTAACAGCAACAGTCGCTGATACAGAGGGCAATGCGATAGCCAACACTGAAGTAACATTTACTCTGCCGGAAGATGTGAAGGCGAACTTCACGCTGAGCGATGGCGGTAAAGCGATTACTGATGCTGAAGGCAAAGCGAAAGTCACGCTGAAAGGTACAAAAGCAGGCGCTCATACTGTTACAGCATCGATGACTGGCGGTAAGAGTGAGCAGTTGGTGGTGAACTTTATTGCGGATACGCTCACTGCGCAGGTTAATCTTAACGTTACCGAGGACAATTTTATCGCTAATAACGTCGGGATGACCAGGCTGCAGGCAACAGTGACTGATGGAAACGGCAACCCGTTAGCCAATGAGGCGGTGACATTCACGCTACCGGCAGATGTGAGCGCAAGCTTTACTCTCGGACAAGGCGGTTCCGCCATTACTGACATCAACGGCAAGGCTGAAGTTACACTGAGCGGTACAAAATCCGGCACCTACCCCGTGACAGTTAGCGTGAACAATTATGGTGTCAGTGATACGAAACAGGTGACGTTGATTGCCGATGCTGGTACCGCAAAACTAGCCTCCTTAACCTCTGTATACTCATTCGTCGTCAGCACGACTGAGGGCGCGACCATGACTGCAAGCGTCACTGACGCTAACGGCAACCCGGTAGAAGGCATAAAAGTTAATTTCCGCGGAACCTCCGTCACGCTAAGCAGCACCAGCGTTGAAACTGATGATCGGGGTTTCGCTGAAATTCTTGTGACAAGCACCGAGGTCGGACTGAAAACAGTTTCAGCCTCTCTGGCAGATAAACCTACTGAAGTCATCTCGCGATTACTGAATGCCAGTGCAGATGTTAATTCTGCGACGATTACCAGTCTGGAGATACCTGAAGGTCAGGTAATGGTCGCACAAGACGTAGCAGTTAAAGCTCACGTTAACGACCAGTTTGGCAACCCGGTTGCGCATCAACCCGTGACATTCAGTGCAGAGCCATCCTCGCAAATGATCATTAGCCAGAATACGGTTTCTACTAATACGCAGGGTGTAGCCGAGGTCACCATGACGCCCGAAAGAAACGGTTCGTATATGGTGAAAGCATCCCTGGCGAATGGAGCCTCACTTGAGAAACAACTGGAGGCTATTGATGAAAAACTGACACTCACGGCGTCCAGTCCGCTTATCGGTGTCTATGCCCCTACAGGTGCTACTCTGACGGCAACGCTAACCTCTGCAAATGGCACTCCAGTGGAGGGTCAGGTCATCAACTTTAGCGTAACGCCAGAAGGGGCGACGTTAAGTGGCGGAAAAGTGAGAACTAACTCTTCAGGTCAGGCTCCAGTCGTTCTGACCAGCAATAAAGTCGGTACATATACGGTGACTGCATCGTTCCATAACGGCGTAACAATACAGACACAGACAACCGTGAAAGTCACTGGCAACTCAAGCACCGCCCATGTTGCTAGCTTTATCGCTGATCCATCGACTATCGCCGCCACCAACACTGATTTAAGTACCTTAAAGACAACGGTTGAGGATGGCAGTGGTAACCTGATCGAAGGTCTCACTGTGTACTTCGCCTTAAAAAGCGGCTCTGCCACATTAACGTCATTAACAGCGGTGACCGATCAAAACGGAATCGCGACAACAAGCGTGAAAGGAGCGATGACAGGTAGCGTCACGGTAAGCGCAGTCACGACCGCTGGTGGAATGCAAACAGTAGATATAACGCTGGTGGCTGGCCCGGCAGACACCTCGCAGTCCGTCCTTAAGAGCAATCGGTCATCACTGAAAGGGGACTATACCGATAGTGCTGAGCTACATCTTGTTTTGCACGATATATCAGGCAATCCGATCAAAGTTTCTGAAGGGATGGAATTTGTGCAATCAGGTACTAACGTGCCCTATATAAAAATTAGCGCAATTGATTACAGTCTAAATATCAACGGTGATTACAAAGCCACTGTTACAGGCGGCGGAGAGGGTATCGCAACGCTGATCCCTGTATTGAATGGTGTTCATCAAGCTGGTCTGAGTACCACAATACAATTCACTCGCGCAGAAGACAAAATAATGAGCGGTACAGTATCAGTCAATGGTACTGACCTACCGACAACTACATTCCCTTCGCAGGGGTTCACCGGGGCGTATTATCAGTTGAATAATGACAACTTTGCCCCAGGAAAAACGGCGGCTGATTATGAGTTTTCAAGCTCTGCCTCCTGGGTCGATGTTGATGCTACAGGTAAAGTGACATTTAAAAATGTCGGCAGCAATTGGGAAAGGATTACGGCGACGCCAAAATCAGGAGGCCCTAGCTATGTATACGAAATCCGTGTGAAGAGTTGGTGGGTGAACGCCGGCGAGGCTTTCATGATATACAGCCTTGCTGAAAATTTTTGCAGCAGCAATGGCTACACGCTCCCCAGAGCAAACTATTTAAACCACAGTAGTTCCCGAGGCATCGGGTCACTGTACAGTGAATGGGGAGATATGGGGCATTACACGACTGAAGCTGGTTTTCAATCAAATATGTATTGGTCATCTAGTCCCGCAAACTCAAACGAACAATACGTAGTTTCCCTGGCAACAGGTGATCAAAGCGTATTTGAAAAGCTTGGGTTTGCTTATGCGACATGTTATAAAAACCTCTGATTTTCCGTTATAATTTCTTAAAGAGTGCTCCATTCGGAGCACTCTTTTTTACATTCCCTCTATAGAGCTTGCCCTTCTCTCACAGAAAATGAATAAATAAAACTGCTGCACCGCAAGAATCGCGTTCGATGTGACTATGATCGTATCCGGTGAGTACAGCTTTGATCCAAAGGCTGGTTTTCTGTGATGATTGACCAGCCTCAGAGTATTGATGACACCACCGTTCATAACAGATCGGCATTACTATGCATAAGTACTGTCTCATATTCTCGCCAAAACACTTTTTAATGCCTTTGCGAATTCATCCAGACTTATATTGTCAATTTTTTGCCCAACGACGACTGACTCCGAAACATCGGCCATTGCGGGCCATCGCGTTTTGTAATCAGCATAAATTGCAACAACGGGAGTATTATAGGCACTTGCCATATGTAATATTGAGGTGTCAGGAGTTATTGCGATATAAGCATCTTTTATGATTGCTGCTGAACGTTTAATCGAGGGTGATAAGGATAAACGGTAGACATTATTATAACAATCCACTAATACCCTGGCTTTATCTTCCCCTTTTGGTCCATGAACGATCACTATTGGTATATCTGTTTCACTTTGAATTTTTGCTATTAGATTTTCTGCAATCGATAATGAAAATGTACGTTCCTGCGAGCTACCTTCTAAATTAAGCGCAATGTAAGATCCTAACGATCGCATTTCCTCGCGCACCTCATCGAGTACATCCTCACTTAGTGGCAATTCATATATTGGCCTGACTGCTGGAAAACCCGCCTCACGCATCATAAATGCCCATGTCATGGGTACGGGAGCCCGGAGATTCTGATCCATCCGGGACGCGTTCTTGCACAAAGGGGAGTAGCACTTCATGGTTAAACCAACAACCTGAAAATTCGTTTTTTCTTTCAACTGACTGATAAATATCATCGTTTTCAGGTTCTTTTTACGCATCGCCTCTATACAAAGATCCGGCGTACCGTATTGCTGTGTTATGTTCTTTGCTAAATCTTTTATTTCTTTTAATGTTGCGTGATCCTGCATAGTCATTGTGACTAATGTTAATTTAGTCTTTTCAAGTTTAAGTGCATTAAACACTTCTAAATTAATTGTCGACGTAACAATTAAAAGATGCTTAATTTTATGCAATTCAAGCGCCCGAATAACAGGAAAGATGGCCATAGCATCGCCAATCTGGTCGGGAATATGGATGACAACAAAGTCTGTTTTTTCAATATTGAAATTATAAGCTTTATAATCGTAGTAACTAAATGCAATACGTCTCAACAATGATGCTAAAAACATACCTAACCTCGCCTCCCTACTGGTTATAATACAATGCAGTCTATCAGACTCATCAGGGTGCCATTTTGTGCATATGCGGACTTTTATGTTTCATATCTCTAACCTGTGGGTCCTCTGCTTAATCCTTAAACAACACCAGCAACTCCTGCGCTTTCATCTTCCAGCGAATTTTTCATGTTGCCGCTAATCAGCCATAAAAACATTTGCAGATGCGCTCTGTCGAGGTAGTCTCATAAGGTTCGTTTATAGATCGACGGCAATGTGAGTTACCTTTTCCATACTAATTATAAAAAGACAGTACAAACAGGATCATTATGGACTCCACGCTCATCTCCACTCGTCCCGATGAAGGGACGCTTTCGTTAAGTCGCGCCCGACGAGCTGCGTTAGGCAGCTTCGCTGGTGCCGTCGTCGACTGGTATGATTTTTTACTCTATGGCATCACCGCCGCACTGGTGTTTAATCGCGAGTTTTTCCCGCAAGTAAGCCCGGCGATGGGAACGCTCGCCGCATTTGCCACCTTTGGCGTCGGATTCCTTTTCCGTCCGCTCGGCGGTGTCATTTTCGGTCACTTTGGCGACCGACTGGGACGTAAGCGCATGTTAATGCTGACCGTCTGGATGATGGGCATCGCGACAGCCTTGATTGGTATTCTTCCTTCATTCTCGACCATTGGGTGGTGGGCACCTATTTTGCTGGTGACACTGCGTGCCATTCAGGGATTTGCCGTCGGCGGCGAATGGGGAGGCGCGGCGTTGCTTTCCGTTGAAAGTGCACCGAAAAATAAAAAAGCCTTTTACAGTAGCGGTGTACAAGTTGGCTACGGTGTAGGTTTACTGCTTTCAACCGGACTGGTTTCATTGATCAGTATGATGACGACTGACGAACAGTTTTTAAGCTGGGGCTGGCGCATTCCTTTCCTGTTTAGCATCGTACTGGTACTGGGAGCATTGTGGGTGCGCAATGGCATGGAGGAGTCCGCGGAATTTGAACAACAGCAACATTATCAAGCTGCCGCGAAAAAACGCATCCCGGTTATCGAAGCGCTGTTACGACATCCCGGTGCTTTCCTGAAGATTATTGCGCTACGACTGTGCGAATTGCTGACGATGTACATCGTTACTGCCTTTGCACTTAATTATTCAACCCAGAATATGGGGTTACCGCGCGAACTTTTCCTCAATATTGGTTTGCTGGTAGGTGGATTAAGCTGCTTGACAATTCCCTGTTTTGCCTGGCTTGCCGATCGTTTTGGTCGCCGCAGGGTTTATATCACAGGTGCGTTAATCGGAACGTTGAGCGCATTTCCTTTCTTTATGGCGCTTGAAGCACAATCTATTTTCTGGATAGTTTTCTTCTCCATAATGCTGGCAAACATTGCGCATGACATGGTGGTGTGTGTGCAACAACCGATGTTTACCGAAATGTTTGGTGCCAGTTATCGCTATAGTGGTGCTGGAGTCGGTTATCAGGTCGCCAGTGTGGTTGGCGGTGGATTTACACCTTTTATTGCCGCTGCACTCATCACTTACTTTGCCGGGAACTGGCATAGCGTCGCCATTTATTTGCTGGCTGGATGTCTGATTTCCGCAATGACCGCTTTGTTGATGAAAGACAATCAACGCGCTTGATAGTCTGGCGAAGATCATCCGATCTTCGCCTTACACTTTTGTTTCACATTCCTGTGACATACTATCGGACGTGCGGTAATTGTATGGAACAGGAGACACACATGAATAATAAGGGCTCCGGTCTGACCCCAGCTCAGGCACTGGATAAACTCGACGCGCTGTATGAGCAATCTGTAGTCGCATTACGCAACGCCATTGGCAACTATATTACAAGTGGCGAATTACCTGATGAAAACGCCCGCAAACAAGGTCTTTTTGTCTATCCATCACTGACCGTAACCTGGGACGGTAGCACAACCAATCCCCCCAAAACGCGCGCATTTGGTCGTTTTACTCACGCAGGCAGCTACACCACCACGATTACTCGCCCTACTCTCTTTCGTTCGTATCTCAATGAACAACTTACGTTGCTGTATCAGGATTATGGTGCGCATATCTCGGTGCAACCCTCGCAGCATGAAATCCCCTATCCTTATGTCATCGATGGCTCTGAATTGACACTTGATCGCTCAATGAGCGCTGGGTTAACTCGCTACTTCCCGACAACAGAACTGGCGCAAATTGGCGATGAAACTGCAGACGGCATTTATCATCCAACTGAATTCTCCCCGCTATCGCATTTTGATGCGCGCCGCGTCGATTTTTCCCTCGCGCGGTTGCGCCATTATACCGGTACGCCAGTTGAACATTTTCAGCCGTTCGTCTTGTTTACCAACTACACACGTTATGTGGATGAATTCGTTCGTTGGGGATGCAGCCAGATCCTCGATCCTGATAGTCCCTACATTGCCCTTTCTTGTGCTGGCGGGAACTGGATCACCGCCGAAACCGAAGCGCCAGAAGAAGCCATTTCCGACCTTGCATGGAAAAAACATCAGATGCCAGCATGGCATTTAATTACCGCCGATGGTCAGGGTATTACTCTGGTGAATATTGGCGTGGGACCGTCAAATGCTAAAACCATCTGCGATCATCTGGCAGTGCTACGCCCGGATGTCTGGTTGATGATTGGTCACTGTGGCGGATTACGTGAAAGTCAGGCCATTGGCGATTATGTACTTGCACACGCTTATTTACGCGATGACCACGTTCTTGATGCGGTTCTGCCGCCCGATATTCCTATTCCGAGCATTGCTGAAGTGCAACGTGCGCTTTATGACGCCACCAAGCTGGTGAGCGGCAGGCCCGGTGAGGAAGTCAAACAGCGGCTACGTACTGGTACTGTGGTAACCACAGATGACAGGAACTGGGAATTACGTTACTCAGCTTCTGCACTTCGTTTTAACTTAAGCCGGGCCGTAGCAATTGATATGGAAAGTGCAACCATTGCCGCGCAAGGATATCGTTTCCGCGTGCCATACGGGACACTACTGTGTGTTTCAGATAAACCGTTGCATGGCGAGATTAAACTTCCCGGCCAGGCTAACCGTTTTTATGAAGGCGCTATTTCCGAACATCTGCAAATTGGCATTCGGGCGATCGATTTGCTGCGCGCAGAAGGCGACCGACTGCATTCGCGTAAATTACGAACCTTTAATGAGCCGCCGTTCCGATAATAAGTTCTGAACCTTCTTATCAGAAATAGATGTGAAGGAGTAAGTAAGACACCTAGCAAATAGCCTGCAATAATCGTGGGCTGTTTGCTTCCTTGGGCGGATACGTGTTTTATTATCGTCTTAATGATTTCCACATATTAAAAGCAAGTATGCTTTCAAAACACAATTATAAAAAATCCCGCCAACAATATAAGTTTTTATAAAATTAAATATAAGATTATGGCTTTAGAATATTTTTATTTCTAATAGACGAGATTTTTCCTGTTATGATATAATATGCCGAATTAACACATGTTAACGATTTACCAGTAATGTAAATAAATTTTCGAGGAGATCATTCCAGTGGGACGTAAATGGGCCAATATTGTTGCTAAAAAAACGGCTAAAGACGGTGCAACGTCTAAAATTTATGCAAAATTCGGTGTAGAAATCTATGCTGCTGCTAAACAAGGTGAACCCGATCCAGAATTAAACACATCTTTAAAATTCGTTATTGAACGTGCAAAGCAGGCACAAGTTCCAAAGCACGTTATTGATAAAGCAATTGATAAAGCCAAAGGCGGCGGAGATGAAACGTTCGTGCAGGGACGTTATGAAGGCTTTGGTCCTAATGGCTCAATGATTATCGCCGAGACATTGACTTCAAATGTTAACCGTACGATTGCTAACGTTCGCACAATTTTCAATAAAAAAGGCGGCAATATCGGAGCGGCAGGTTCTGTCAGCTATATGTTTGACAATACGGGTGTGATTGTATTTAAAGGGACAGACCCTGACCATATTTTTGAAATTTTACTTGAAGCTGAAGTTGATGTTCGTGATGTGACTGAAGAAGAAGGTAACATTGTTATTTATACTGAACCTACTGACCTTCATAAAGGAATCGCGGCTCTAAAAGCAGCTGGAATCACTGAGTTCTCAACAACAGAATTAGAAATGATTGCTCAATCTGAAGTTGAGCTTTCCCCAGAAGATTTAGAAATCTTTGAAGGGCTTGTTGATGCCCTTGAAGATGACGACGATGTACAAAAAGTTTATCATAACGTCGCAAATCTCTAATTATATTTTAAAGAAATCTGTCTTTACGGCAGATTTCTTTAATCTCATATAACCCTTATAAAAAATATAATGTTCAACTCGTCATATTGATTATAAAAAATCCCCGTTCCCAGAGAAATAATATTTATTAAAATTCCAGTTCTTCTTTTTCTGATTACAGAAGGCAAAGTGGCAATTACGCATAGTTTCCCGATAAAGACGCGATAGCGACATCCCGCATAAGGCATTTTTCTCTTTATCTTTGTACGGTACTTCATGGAACAGAGTTTTTGACCTTGCGAATCGTGATGTCTGTTGGGGGGGCAACTTGCTCACTGAAGCGTGAGACTCGATTAAGCGCACGAAACACAGAAATCAAAAAAAACCGGTCACTTTTTTTACAAGGTAACCGGGTAAAAATAATTTTTATTTTTTAACTGTTTTGAGACTCATAGAGATGTCTCAAAACTAAAATTTGGCTCCTCTGACTGGACTCGAACCAGTGACATACGGATTAACAGTCCGCCGTTCTACCGACTGAACTACAGAGGAATCGTGAGAACGAGGCGAATATTAGCGATGCCCACCCACAATGTCAAAGCCTGTTTTTTAAATTTGAAATCGTTTGCTGAAATAATCTGCATTTTGTCGTTTATTCCGACACAACTGGCTTTTTTTCACACTTTTGCGGCTCGGGTCGAGGGTATTTCCATAGCCAACGTCCAGTAACCATTCGCCAGTAAAACAGCACGGCCCGCACAGCCCAGTCGGCAAACATTCCCATCCAGACACCAACCACACCCCAGCCAAGCATGATGCCCAGCACATAACCGACGACAACCCGGCAACCCCACATGCTCAACATCGAAACCCACATGGCGTAACGGGCATCACGAGCACCTTTAAATCCAGCGGGTAGCACCCATGAGGCGGACCAAATAGGCATAAATAAAGCATTTAGCCAAATCAGAATCACAACGACATGTTTAACCTGTGGATCCTGGGTGTAAAACGATGCCATAAGCCCGGCAAAGGGAGCCGTTAGCCAGGCGATGGCCGTTAATCCAAGAGTGGACAGCCAGAACACATGCCGCAACTGAATCTCTGCTTGCGCTATCTGCCCTACCCCCAACCTTCGGCCTGTAATGATCGTAGAAGCAGAGCCGAGCGCACTTCCGGGTAAGTTGATAAGAGCCGCAATTGAAAACGCGATAAAATTTCCGGCAATAACACTGGTCCCCATCCCGGCAACGAACATTTGGGTTAATAACCGACCACTGGTAAATAACACTGATTCGACACTCGCTGGAATACCAATCCCCATGACTTCCCAGATAATGCTAAAATTCAGCGGTTTAAAATAGCTCTTTAACGAAATCCTTAGCGCAGGATTAAAACCAATCGCCAGCACCCACAAAATTGCAACTGCGCCAATATAACGAGAAATGGTTAAACCCAACCCAGCCCCGACAAATCCCAGTCCCGGCCAGGAGAAAAGGCCGTAAATCAATATGCCGCTAATAATAATATTAAGAATATTCAGGCTACCGTTAATCAATAGCGGTATTTTCGTATTCCCTGCACCACGAAGTGCCCCGCTACCAATAAGAGTGATGGCAGCTGCTGGATAACTGAGTACCGTCAGCTCCAGATAAGTCAACGCCAGTGCTTTAACTTCTGTCGTGGCATCACCCGCGACGAAATCAATAATTTGTTCGCCAAAATGATGAATAAGCGTTGCCAACAGTACGGCAAACAACGTCATGATCACCAATGACTGCCGCGTCGCCACCCTCGCTCGTCGTCGATCCCGCTTACCGAGACTAAATGCCACAACGACAGTAGTACCAAGATCGATAGCAGCAAAAAAAGCCATAATGACCATATTGAAGCTGTCCGCCAATCCCACGCCGGCCATCGCATCTTTTCCCAGCCAGCTGACCAGAAAAGTGCTCAGAACCCCCATCAACAGGACACAGGCATTCTCCATGAAGATAGGAACAGCAAGCGGGGTTATCTCGCGCCAGAACAACACTTTGTAGCTCTTGCGTTTAGCGTGCCAGCGAGTGCCGTGAACAACCTGGCGTAAAGCAGAGGAGATATTCAAAGCCGACCTTAATTGCAGAAAGTGAAACCACATTTCAAATAATGAGGGAGAATCAGCAAAGCTGCAAAGATTTTCGCCAACAAATTGTCTGCAAATGCAACAAACTGTTGATAGAAACGGCAAACAGTTGGGGAATTTAAAAATCGGGTTTGACAAAAGATTTTTCGCCGTTAAGATGTGCCTCAACAGCGATTCCTCTGTAGTTCAGTCGGTAGAACGGCGGACTGTTAATCCGTATGTCACTGGTTCGAGTCCAGTCAGAGGAGCCAAATTTCTGAAAAGCCCACTTTTATAGCGGGCTTTTTGCTATATCTGATAATCAATTTCCTCTTCACTGTTTTCCATCACCTGCCGCTTGATATCCTCAACGGACAGTCCTGCATTACAAAGTTCCAGAAAGCGCCAGACATAGTTACGCTGAAGTTGTCCTCGCTTGAGTCCCAACCAGACAGTATTAGCATCAAAAAGATGCCGCGTATCCAGGCGGATTAAATTCTCTTCCTCTTGTTCGCTGCTGGATTGTTCGGCAACTAATCCGATCCCAAGCCCAAGAGCAACATAGGTTTTAATGACATCAGAATCCTGCGCACTTAATACAATATCTGCCAGCAAACCTTTGCGAGCAAATGCGTCATCAATACGTGAGCGCCCCGTAATCCCCTGTCGGTAAGTGATTAACGGCCACTTCGCTATTGATTCCAGCGTCAATGGTGAAATTTGCGTCAAGGGATGATCGTGTGGAACAAGCAAACTATGGTGCCAACGAAACCACGGGAAGGCGACGAGCTGCGGGTCATTACTCAAACGCTCGCTGGCGATACCAATATCAGCTTCGCCATTTTGCAACAACGTCGCAATTTCCTGTGGCGTCCCCTGGATTAGCTCGAGCCGTACCTCCGGGAAAAGTTCGCGAAAAGCTTTAATGACCTCTGGCAAGCTATAACGCGCCTGAGTATGCGTCGTTGCAATAGTGAGAACGCCAGACGTATCGTTGGTAAACAGGCCTGCAAGCCGACGAACATTACTGGCTTCATTCAGAATACGTTCTGCAATGACCAGTAATGCTTTGCCCGGTTCAGTCATGCCCAGCAGTCGCTTACCTCGTCGAACAAATATTTCGATACCAAGTTCATCCTCCAGTTCCCGAATATGACGGCTGACGCCGGACTGTGAGGTAAAAAGCATATTCGCAACCTCTGTCAGGTTGTAATCCTGACGTGCAGCCTCGCGGATTATCTTTAGTTGTTGGAAATTCACGGTAAACTCCGGGCAGTTCAGATTTCCCGTTATTGTTAAAGTCTAATGCCCGGCATAACAAATAATAAAAACCCGCATCTTATTCCATCCCGATATAACGCTTAGCTCACCAATTGCCACTGCCTTTTTTCCATCACTGGAGAACTAATCACTGACATTAACAACTCTTTCACTGCCTGTGCCTGTGGTGATAAGTTCGCTCTGGCGGGTAAATTTAATGACAAAGAGAGACTCATGGAAGGAGTGGTAATGCGTGACATCCAACCATTTACTGCGCCACATAACGAACGCGCGGCCGATTCGGGTAATACTGCAACGCCCATGCCGCTGGCAATCGCTGCGGTAAGCGTGGCAATAGACTCAATTTCACCAATGACTTTTGCCGTGAGCCGCCGTAGGGAAAAAGCCTCATCAACACGAAGCCTAACAGCACTGTAATCACTGGGGAGAAAGAGGTTCATTTGCGCAATAGCATTAACATCAACGCTTTGCCCCGGACAATCTTGAGTTCCTACCAGGAAAAGATCTTCTTTCAGCAAAGCCTGACTGGATACACCAGCCACAGGGGAATGTTCATAAATCACCGCCATATCGAGTTGGTGATTTATCAGTTTTTCGTTAAGCACTGCACCGCTATTTTCATGAAGATAGATAACGATCTCCGGGAATTCAGCTCGAACCGCCTGTAATAAGGGCATGGTGATGGATGACGCAGCGGTTCCTGGCGCAAAGCCAATCGAGACTTGCCCCGATAATGCCTGACCAACGTTATGCACCGCCAGTTGGGCCTGCTCACACTGACGTAAAATGGCCCGCGCATGGGTATAGAGAATTTTTCCGGCGTCTGTTGGCGTAACGCCCCGTTTTGTGCGAATCAAAAGCTGTTGATTTAACTCACCTTCCAGTGTGGCAACCTGCTGGCTGAGCGCTGGTTGTGCGATATGCAATACTTCAGCAGCCTGCGTCAGGCTACCAATATCTACAATTTTTACGAAGTATTTCAGGCGTCTGAAGTTCATGTTGCCTCCGGTTTTTAAGAATCGGCCCAAGTGCCGCCATTACTTACAACCAGACTGCAAGATGCTTGCCAGTTTTGCTTTGGCGTTGATGTACAAGCTAACCAACTGTCAAATAAGAGATTATGATAGATTCGTCATAGGTTCTTTTTATCAGAAGTCGCGTTCCCCTGCCCCATAAAAGGAGGGTATGCACCACGATGGTTCATTACCAATAAGATTGAAATCTCACCGCTTTGTTGAAATAGCCAGCAAACAAACAAAAAAATGCATTTCACCCTTTGACATCACCATGCACTGCCATTAATATGCGCCCCGTTCACACGATTCCTCTGTAGTTCAGTCGGTAGAACGGCGGACTGTTAATCCGTATGTCACTGGTTCGAGTCCAGTCAGAGGAGCCAAATTCAAAAAAGCCTGCTTTCTAGCAGGCTTTTTGCTTTCTAATTACCAACTCTTTGGTCATTCCAGATCAGCGTGTCGGGTAAACATTGTGGCACTGCTTTCACCCAGTTCAGACATCAACTCCAGAACAATTGCATCATAAGTAATAAAGCAGAGTTGCTCAAAAGCTGAGCCCATTGGTTGTGCGAAAGCGCCTGCAACACGACTGTTATCGTCTTTCACACTTCCTGGTAGTACCAACACAGATTGAGCTAATTTACCGATCGTCGAATCTGCTTTCATAGTTACCAGAGCTACGTTTACTCCGCTATCAACTGCTTTTTGTGCCAGACTTTTCAAACTGGTAGTTTCACCACTGCCTGACCCAATAATTAATAGATCTCCAGGTTGAGTATGCGGTGATGATATTTCTCCCACAACGCTTACTGAAAAACCTAAATGCAGCAAGCGATTAGCAAAAGCGCGAATAGCAATGCCACTGCGACCAGCACCCTGCAAAAAAATATGCCGGGCATTTCTGATTTGCGAAATAAACTGTGCAGCCTGAGCATCGTCAATCTTCAGCGCATTACTCTCTAATTCATGCAGAATATTAATAGTATTTTCCTGAACACTCATTTTTTCTCTCCCTTTTTAAGCAATAGTCCGGCCACCATCCATTAAAATGGTTTGTCCCTGAATATAAGAGTTATCTTTATCTGCCAAAAATATTGCCAGGTTAGCCACATCATCGATAGTCCCCAGACGACGGACGGGTATTTTTTCCAGGACAGCGTCTAAATCGGCTTGTGTTGGATAGTTGACCCGCATCATCTCTCCGGTGTCTATTAAGCGGGGAGCAATCGCATTAACATTGACGCCTTTTGGTCCTAACTCTTTTGCCAGACCACGAATCAATCCTTCGCCTCCCGCTTTACTGGCAGGATAACTCACACCGCCCCCAGTCCCCGAAAGTGCTGATCCCGATGAGATATAAACAATAGATCCCTTATTTGTCAGGAAATCATCATAAAACGCCTTAACGGTATTAAATAATCCCGATAAGTTAATTGCGATAGTCTTATTCCATTCCTCAAAAGAAATATTGTTAACTTTATTGGCAAATGCCACACCGGCATTTAATATCAACACATCAATGCGACCAAAGGTAGCAAATACCTTTTCCCGTACATCCACTAATGCCTGTGGATCGGAGACATCTGTTTTAATAAACAACGATTTAACTTCACCAAAAGTTAACTCTGCTGCAGTGGCCTTGCCGTTCTCTTCGTTATAGTCAACAATAACAGTATGTGCGCCACGATCAGCAAATTGTTTAGCTATCCCTTTGCCAATACCGTGAGCACCTCCGGTAACTAAAACCACTTTACCTGCAAAATTACTCATTACTTTTCTCCATTAAAGACATTTTTTAGCTGAGGTTTTCCTCCCGATATGAAATCGAAAACCTCACTTAACTGGATGTGAAATTTTTAGATTGTGATCACTGAACAGCGATTTTTAATGCCTGATAACTTTCACGAGGCTGTTTGTTAAATAAGGCACCACCAACAACAATAAGGTCAGCCCCTGCTTCTTTAACTTGTTTTACATTATCAAGATTAACGCCACCATCCACTTCAATTTGAATATCTCTACCAGATATCATTTTTTTGGCATTACGGATTTTCTCCAGACTTTTGTGAATAAATGTCTGGCCTGGTTGCCCGGGGTTAATTGTCATTAACAATATATAATCAATATCATCTAATAAATACTCGATGACAGATTCAGGTGTCCCAGGGTTAAGCACTACACCTGCTTTGCGACCCGCTTTTTTGATTTTTTGAATAATATAATGTACATGTGGCGTCGATTCATAATGTACAGAAATCATCTCCGCCCCGGTATTGATTACATCATCAATATGTCGCTCAGGTTTTGCCAGCATCATGTGCACGTCAAAGATCATCGAACTGGCTTTTTTCATTGCTGCAATTTGATTTGGGCCAAAGGCTATATTACTGACGTATGTGCCATCCATTAAATCAACGTGCAATATTTCGGTTTGTTCCTCTTCCAGAAAATGAATTTCATCTTTCAGGCGTAAAATATCCGCGCCAAATATAGAAGGTAATATTTTTGCCATGTTAAAACTCCAGATTATTAAATCAATGTAATACGGTACTCAACCAATAGGTTAAAATTTCCCACGGGCCGGTTAATACAAAATCAGTACCTTGTCCTTGCAAGCCTACACCGGCTCCAGCTAAAAATTGCGTTGCCCCTGGTGCGACATAACCGCCTAAATACATCACTACAACGCAGAATAACAAGGTCGAGATAATCGAACGAATCACGTTACCGTTGCTCGCCATTACGGTCATGGTGGTCATATAAATAATTGACATCAATACGCCAATTGGGAAGATCTTAATATCAGGCAATACCAGAGCACATAGCATGGTTAAAGGAATGGTAATTACTGTCACGGTGACCGTCGCCGGATCCCCCAACGCTAGAGCACAATCCATACCGATGTTTAATTCAGCATCTTTACCCATCTGTTTTTGCATGATTTCTTTGGCACTTTTCCCTATTGGGTTAAGACCTTCCATCAGCACACCAACAACTTTTGGTAACAACACCATGACGCCAGCAACCCCCATCGCCATGGGAACAATTGTGGTAATTGCCTGTTTCGTTAAAACTCCGAGTAATGCGCCAACGATAACACCGATAATTGCAGGTTCACCAAAGACACCCAGGCGTTTTTGCACACTGTTTAAGTCAACATCTAACTTATTTAACCCTGGGATGTAATCAATGATTTTATTTACTACCCAAGCGAACGGTAGAGTCCAGCCGATATGAATCATCGTGGTACAGGTTGTTCCCTCGAGTCCATAATATTTTTGCCATCTGGGAGCAATCAAATCGCCAATAAACAGAGCCGCAATACTCAAAGCCACCGCGACAGAGAAGCCGATGATAAAACTATCGAACACAAAATATGCCAGAGCGCCCGGAACTAAAAAATGCATATAGTTCCAGATATCAACATTTAACGTTTTGGTTAATTTCAGACGCACCAGAATCAGGTTAAGTACGATGCCAACTGGTATCACTAATGCGGCAAAAGGTGCCACCCATGCAGCAGCACCGACTGCTGGCCAACCAATATCTGCAACCGTAAAACCACTACCTACTTTTGAGTAATACTCAATAGCTGGCTGTAATGAACTATTTAATAAACCAACAACCAGACCTAAACCAATAAAACCAATACCGACTGTGATGCCCGACTTGATTGCGGCACCTGGTTTCATTCTGAACACCAGACCTAAAATAAATATCACCAGCGGCAGTATTGCAGTTGCCCCCATTCCGGTGATTGTTTCCATTAAATTTTTCAACATTTCCATTTTTATTATTCCTGTCAGGTTTAGCTATTTGCTAATTCAGTTAATAACTCTCCTAATTTCTTGCGTAATGCTCCTTCATTAATGCCCGTTACAAAACCTGCAACGCTCATATGTGGTTTCCCAATATCACCTTTATAGTTATTAGTTGTGAGTACAATATCTGCATGAGCCATCTCAGAAGAAAGTTCAGCCATACTGCATTTGTTGATTTTAAATGCCGTAATACCATATTCAGCACATACTGACTTCACTTCATCAGCAGCAAGCGTAGAGGTAGCGACACCGCTACCACAAGCAACAAGAATATTAATCATAATAAACTCCAGTTTTTACTATTGGATTATTTTGGATACAAAAAGTGCTTTTGCATCATCGACGGGAAGTGTCAGTAAGTTTTGGTAAAATTCTTCATTTTGGAGATGGTTAAATAATGACTTTAACAATCGAAGCTGGTCAGCAGGATCCGTAACAATAAGATTAACGACGAGTCTGACCCACAATATTCCATCTTCATCAGCCCTGTTCACAGGTATTGCGTCTGGCAGACGGATGATATAAATAGCAGGTTGATTCGCATGTTCACTATCACAGTGTGGTATAGCGATAGAATAACCTTCCAGTTCTATTCCTGTCGGATATTCCGCTTCGCGTTTACGCATAGCATTGAGCCAGCTCTCTTTCACCGTATTCGTTGTACGGTGCGTGTTAAAAATATGCTCAAGCACGGCATCGTAATTCTGCAGTCCCGCACCATCGGCAACACTGATCGATATCATATCCTTTCCCCCTCACCCAAAAATGCTCACATGAGCATTGAACAATATTCATATGAGCAGTTATGGCACAACGATCCTGTGGATAAATAACGAGATCTGAGAAATTAAATCCAGATCACAAAAAAGCACATAATGGCGTCAGTATTTATGCTCATATGAGCAAATCGTGATTTCTTCGCAAAAAAGTAACTGAAACTGGCAATAGGCAGAGGATGTATTCAATAGAGGGCGCTAAGCAAGCATCGCCATGGATGCTCACTTGATAATTGGGAAATGATTACATTTGGCAAAGCTGATTCGAAGGGAGAAGGCGTGTCGTAGTGAGTTCTAACAGGTTATTACTGACGTGTATTTTGCGACTTCGGCAATCCCCTCTTTGTCGGCATGATCGTTGGTTATAAGGGCGGTGATCTCCGACCAGTCGCAGATCTTAAATAAACTGCTGCGCTCAAACTTGGTGTAATCACCGAGGATATATTTTTTGTCTGAGTGCGAAATTATCGTACGATCCAAAAACGCATCAGAAGAAGAAGGCGTCGATGGACCAGTCATGTTACTAAAGCCGTCGGTTCCAATAAAACAGAGATCAACATGTATATCGTTGATCATAGATACCGCCCACCCCCCAAACACTGAGGAACTCTTTCTACGCAGTTCGCCGCCAAAGAGAAAAACCTGGTTGTCAGATTCAATCAACACACTGGCAACGGGGAGCGAATCTGTGAAGATTTTAAACCCAGACTTCATACATAACAGGTTAGCCAGCTCAAAAGTGGTACTGCCCGTACCGATAATCATCGAACTATTAGGCGGAATGAAATCAAGCGCTTTACGAGCTATCGCCTTCTTATAAGAGTTATTTTCTTTTTCCCTGACCTGAAAGGGATGCTCTATAGCCCTTTGCTTTAAAGTCGCCCCACCATGGCTTTTGATCAGCAGCCCTTTTTGTTCAAGATGGGTCAAATCTTTCCTGATGGTCTCATACGTTACTTCATACTTTCGTGCAAGATCACTGACATAGACCGTACCTGCCGACATTAAGTCTTCAAGTATTAACTTTCGCCTTTCATCAACCAGATACATCCTTCCTCCTGAAATCTATTACCCATCTTAGAAAACGCCAAGCATAGCACAGATGATGCAAACAAAAACAAACACTAACAGTGGAAAGTACAAATAAACCCAATAAAGACAACAGTTCAAAAACCATATATCCGATTGATAATAAATGAGTTTTTATTATTCATTACAACGCCACTGTACAATCCCAATTTGTCTCAATTGGCTTAATTTATTTTTTATTTGTTTTTATTGGTTTTTAATACCATTAAAATCAATTAGTTATAAATTTTGTGATTCAGATCTCAATTGACAACCAATATTTACCAACAGCATACTTGGCTTTAGTTACTTAACGACAGGCAAAATGAAATGAAAACAAAGATTGCTATCGCAAGCGATGATGTAGGTTTTGCACGTAAAGAGGAGATAAAAAAATACCTCATAGAAGAGAAAAACATGGAGATCGTGTACGATCCCGTCACATGTAAGGAACAAGGTGTCAATAACTTCGCGCGTCTGGCCGACGAAATGGCAGGCATTATTCAACGCGATGAGTGCCGTCTGGGAATTTACATTTGTGGGACTGGCATTGGCTTTACTTGTCAGATCAACAAACACTGGGGCATAAGAGCCGTTGCGGTTACTAACCCCTACTCCGCAAAGCGGGCGCGACTCAGCAATAACGCACAAGTTATTGGACTGGGTTGCCGGGTCAACGATCTCGAATACAGCAAAATGATTGTCGATGCATGGTTGGATAACCCATTCGACTTCACCACCGCCAGAGAAAATTCTAAAAAGAACTTGCTAGAAGCTGAACGTAACGATAATGCATTGCTGGTTAAGCCCGCTGATGTACGCTGGAATATGGGTTTCCGACCAGATGATGAAAAATCTGAGGGTTAATGTATGGAACTGATCACGCAATTTATAAACGATCTGGGAAATTTTATATTTATCCCGGTCATCTTTCTGGTACTGATGAAGATACTTGGCCGTCCTCTTTCAGAATGTATCTCGTCTGCCATCAAAGTCGGCATTGGTTTCATTGCGTTAACCATGACCATCAAACTGATGCTGGAAAAAATGCAACCGGCAGTCACCGGATTAGCAGAAGCAACAGGTTCCTCGCTCAGTGCCATCGATGTTGGTGGCGCAGCGACTGCGGTTATGGGATTTGGCTCCAGCATGGGCGCTATCATTATTCCCCTCTGTGTTGCGGTAAATATTGCAATGCTGGTCGCCCGCCTGACTGACTGTGTTAACGTTGATGTCTTCAATCTTCATCAAAATGCGTCAATGGGGGCAATTGTTGGCGTCTATTCTGGTAGCTTCCTGTATGGCGCATTGACCGCCGCGCTATTCCATGTCTGGGCGCTGATCGCTGCCGATCTTGGTGCTAAAAATAACGAAAAATTCTTTAACCTGCCAAAAGGTGTTGCGATCTCTCACCCGGTTGCCAATACCTACTTACTTTTCGCTTATCCATTCAACTGGATTTATGATCGCATCCCAGGCTTCCGTAATCTGAATGTGACCGCCGAAACTATTCAGAAACGGTTTGGCATTCTCGGCGATCCAACTATGGTTGGTTTTATTATTGGTATTTTATTGGGCTTTTGTGGTTATGGCTGGAAATCCCCATACCACACCATAATCGCCAGCCTACAGTTAGGGATGTATCTGGCTGCGGTCATGCTTCTGTTACCACGTATGACCTCTATCATGATGGAAGGACTTGTTCCGCTTTCCAACGTAGCACGCAAAAAACTGGTCAAACGGTTCCCGGATCGTCAAATCACTGTTGGTATGGACACTGCTCTGATTGTGGGCCATCCATCAGTTATCGCCCCTGCATTATTGCTGATCCCGGTGATTGTGATCCTCGCCGTGATCTTGCCCGGCAACCGCGTTATGCCACTGGGTGACCTCTCTCAGTTTGTGTTTTTCATTGCCTGCATGGTACCTGTTTTTAATGGCAACATTATTCGCACCTGGGTGACCTCGATCATATTGTTCGGTGGTGGTCTGTATATTGCGTCGTGGATGGCACCGGCTACCAACGAAGTCTTCCAGAAATTTGGTACAAACCCGGATGCCAGCGTAATGTACTCTTCACTTAACCCGTCAGCGAATCCATTTACTGGTCTGTTTGCCGCCCTGAGCCATGTTGGAATCATTGGCTATTTGATGGCAGGTATCCTTTTGTTATCTATTGGATACTTAATTAAACAAAAATCACGTCGCCAGATTGAAACGGATTTGGAAAAAGCGCTTTAAATCTTTTACAGAGGAATAATCAAATGAAAAAAATCTTAGTAGTTTGCGGAAACGGAATTGCCTCATCTTCCATCATGGTCTCTGTACTGCAGGACTTCCTGAAAGAAGAGAAAATTGAAGCGCAAGTCGATAAATCTTCGTTAATGGCATGCACCAGCGATACCTTCAACAGCTATGACCTGGTGGTTTCATCGACCAAACTCGATAACCCGGCCATTACTACTCGTGTCATCGTTGGCGCTGGATTACTGACTGGTCTGGGCGAAGATGAGATTTTCGCTGCAGTTAAAGAAGAGATGTTGAAATAACAGGTGTGCAATGAAATTTGAAATTCTGGTGAATGATGTTGATAACAGCATCAGTGACTATCAAACGGCGATCACCTTTGCTGGTACGCAATTATTGGAAAAAGGCTATATCACTGCAGAATACATTGACGCCTGTCTGAAACGTGAAAAAAGCTATCCGACAGGACTAATGATGGCAAACGGTCAGGGTATCGCCATTCCCCATGCCGATTACACGCTGGTAAATGTCAACAGTATCAGTATTGTTCGTTTCGCCAATGATGTCACTTTCGGGCAAATGGAAGATGCTGATTTAACAGTTGATTGTAGCATTATGTTTAACCTGGCATTTGCCACCAGTGATCAACATATGTCGATATTGCGTCGTTTATTCACACTGTTTCAGGATAACGCCTTTGTTGAGACTTGCCGCAATTTACCTGCAACGCGCGTGGCTAAATATGTAGAGGATACGCTCGAAGCATCCTGAAATTAAAAGGGCAGAATCAGCGGTACTGCCCTTTCTTCACTGATATGGCTATTAATCCAGAAGTTTAATGGCCGTATCAAAATCAGTAATTAAGACATTCAAAAGTCCGGATTTCAGCGAAGCAAGGATGCCTTCATATTTTTCTTCTCCTCCAGCGACACCAATCACTTTTTTGGCTTTTTGTAGTTGATCCGTCGAAATGCCAAATCCCAGACGTTCAATAGGACTATGAAGAATCTTCCCTTCCCTGTTGACCAACGAGATACACACATCCGCAGCGATATCTTGTTGAAACAACGCTTCGCACCAGGTATCCGGAAATATTTTACACAAGCTTGAAGAACCTGATTTCCAGTCACCTATCCCGGTGATAACCACATCCAACTGTGAGTAATATTGCTGTGTATCTAATACCGCAGGATCACCTGCCAGTCTGGCAGCAAGCTCTTCGTCATCGACCCACATCGGCACGTACATTGGGTGCGCTTTTCCCTGCGAAATGGCAGCGATCTTATGAATAAGATCTATTGGCCCTTGACTGAACTCAATCCCCGGATGTACGCCAGATAACTGCACAACGTCTAAAGGAGGCAACTTGCTCAACTTACTGACCGTGCTTGATAATACACGCCCCCAGGCGATCCCCACTTTCATACCTTCATGAAGAGATTGCATAAGATATTCAGCGGTGACTTCACCCAATTTGTGATTGAGTTCTTCTTGCGTCGTCCAGGATTCAGCAACTGAAAGAACAATTGCATCTTCCAGATGAAATTTTTTCCGTAAATTACTGGCGATTTCTTCATCCATCGCTTGCTGCTTAGGGAAGATAAACCTCACGTAATCCTGTTCGATCGCCTCATCGATCAATCTGGCAACTTTAAAGCGGGAAACGCCAAGCTCCTCTGCAATCTCAATCTTGGTTTTCATATCCGCAAAATAACGTCTGACCACGAGCGAGTATATGTAGCGAGGATCGTAACCCTGCCAGCGGCTGTTTTTTTTCTGTTTCGTCATTCTCTTTTCCATTGATCATGTCATCAGCAAACATGTATAAATCAGAAGAGTATAACGATTATGCTCATAAGAGATGCGCATATGAGAAGAAAATTATGATTTGTATGATTCGAAACAACCAGTTTTGCATGACGTAATGCTTACACAGACCGAAAAACCAGACGTTTTGAATGTCAAAATCCGTTACGGTTGATATTCACAGGCATTCCCGATCGACGTTGCAACGCAGCATTTGCGCGATTTACATCAACTTCTTGCCCGTTGATAAACGCCCGCAAAGATGGGGTTACCGGCAATGGTACTTTTCGGTCAGACTCATATTCTGCACGATTGCGCGACAGCGGCTCATGAACTTCCAGCCAGTTCGAGCCATCTGGTTCAGTGGTGTATTTTACTGGCTGGTCGATAATTTGCACACGCGTTCCAACAGGAACATTATCAAACAGATATTTGATATCGTCATTGCGCAGACGAATACAGCCCTGACTTACCCGGAGCCCAATACCAAAATTGGCATTGGTACCATGGATGGCATACAACCTGCCAATATAAATCGCGTACAGCCCCATGGGATTATCGGGACCCGCAGGAACAAATGCGGGCAAACTCTCCCCTCGTTTCGCATATTCGCGCCGAGTGTTCGGCGTTGGCGTCCAGGTTGGAGCTTCTTGTTTACGTTCAACGGTAGTCACCCAGTTACGCGGGGTTTCTCGCCCAGCCTGGCCGATACCAATAGGAAAGACTTCCACAGTATTACTGTCTGGCGGGTAGTAATAAAGACGCATCTCAGCGACGTTAACCACAATCCCTTTACGAACAGTGGCGGGCAAAATCAGTTGCTGCGGAATGGTAAGTTGCGAGCCAGACTTCGGCAAGAAAACATCAGCACCCGGGTTCGCTTCCAGCATGTTACTTAACCCTTGCCCGTTTTGTGCGGCAAAAGTCTCCAGCGGCTGGGTATTGTGATCAGGAACAGTTACAGTATACGACTGCCCCACTAAACGGCTACCCTCTGGAGGTAATGGATAAGTTACCGCCAGGCTAGTATGGCTGGCAAAAAGCAGAGCAAATGAGCAAAGAATATTTACACGACGCATCATGTCCCTTTCCTAAGTCGCGAAAGCTATCCGTTAAGTATAGCTTTTATCAGACTTTTCGTTTTTAACTGTTCAAATCAGAAGTCGTATTCCCCGGTAGAACAATATTACTGGCAGCAAGTTCGCCCATGTTGTTATATATCGCACAGGCAGCTTCGATGATGGGCATCGCCAGAGCTGCGCCATTCCCCTCACCTAAACGCATCTCCATATTGAGATAAGGCTCCAGCCCCAAATGCGACAGCGCAATACGCGCCCCTTTTTCTGCCGACAGGTGAGAAGGAATGAGATACGGTTTGATTGCAGGAGACATCTGGCAGGCTGCGAGCGCGGCAGCATAAGAAAGAAATCCATCCAGCAACACGGGTAAACCGCAGGAAGCAGCGCCTAACATCACGCCAGCCATTCCGACCAAATCAAATCCACCCACTTTTGCCAGGACATCAACGCCATCCTGAGGATTTGGTTGATTCAACGTAATCGCCCGGCGCACAACATCAATTTTATTAGCCAGTTTATCTGTCGGCAGGTTTGCGCCAATCCCAACCACTTCTTCAGGATCCCGGCCAGTGATTGTGCTGACTATTGCTGCTGCCGGTGTCGTGTTTGCCATCCCCAGTTCACCTACACCAAACAGCGTAACACCGTTTTTTGCCAGCTCCCGCGTATAACATATGACGTCCAAAAGCAACTTTTCAGCCTGATGGCGACTCATTGCCGGAGCTGAAGCAATATTGCCACTACCTCGAGCAACACGCATGTTGATAAGCCCGGGGATAGGCTCAGCAGTATCAATACCAACATCAATTACGTGGACGTTAGCGCCCGCTTGTGCTGCCAGCACATACACGCCGGTTGTTCCGCGGGTCATATTTTCAGCCTGAATGGCTGTCACTTCTTTTGGGGAAATAGCGACCCCTTCCTCCCAGACGCCGTGATCGGCACACATGACCAGTACCGCTTTTTTGCCCACATGCGGAACGCCATTCAACCCCGGCATTCCTGCCAGTTGTATGGCAAGCGCCTCCAGCCTTCCCAGGCTACCAACAGGTTTGAGTAACCCGTCGATATGCCGTTGTGCACGCGACATAGCGGCAGGATCGATGGCAGGGATCGTATTCAGTAAATCGGCAAGTGTTTGCATGTCACGTCTCTTTATAGCAGTGCCAGCAGGAAGACCAGTTCACCAAGCTCTATAGCAGCTCCCAGCGTATCGCCGGTTTGCCCGCCCAGCGTACGTTTGAGAAGCTGACCGAGGATGAAAATCGCCACCATCGTCACCACCATAGCAGCCACACCATGCATACCAGGCAATAATACGGCAGCAAAAATAGCGGCTAAGCCGAGTGTGACGCAGGTTTGTCGCCCATCAATTTTGCCAATGAACACATTGCCAAGCCCTTCTTCCCGGGCATAACGATGACGATACATCAATAATGCGGCAGTCCCGCGGCTGACCGCACATGCTGCCGCCAGCGATGCAAGGATCGGTTCGCCACGCAGAGCCAACTCGCTTAATACCAGAATCTTTGCCAGTACAACAAAAATCAATGCCAGACCGCCGTGGGTGCCTAAACGGCTATCACGCATGATTTCCAACATGCGATCGCGGCTACGTGCAGAAAATACGCCATCACAGGTATCGGCGAGGCCGTCCAGGTGGAATCCCCCGGTCATCAGCGCCAGCACAAGTACGCTAAACAGTGCCGCCAGTGGTACGCCACACCATGCCTGCAGCACCATGAAGACCAGCCCGCTAATCGCGCCAAGCAATAATCCAATTAAAGGAAAAGTAATAATACCGCGAGAATAATGCTCGAAATCCAGTCCCTGGGACCAGCGACGCGGTACAGGCAGACGCGTAATAAAAGAGAGCATCGCCCAAAATAATTTACTCATTTGATTTTTACTCCAATACCCGAAACCACCAGCCATACTTCATTTGCCGCAGCGGCCAGCTGCTGATTTACCCGCCCGGCAATATCACGAAAATGTCGTGCCAGACGACTCTCCGGCACAATCCCCATTCCCACTTCGTTAGTCACTAATACAACCTTTGCGGGACAACGTTGGCAGGCAGCAATCAACGACTGAATCTCAGCATTAATCGCCTGTTCCATCGCCTGATAATCCCATTCATTAGGGTCTTTATCGCCGCCATAATCAAACAACAGATTAGTCACCATGGTGGTAACGCATTCCAGCAACACAGCCTCATGCGGGTTAATGTCTGCATGAATTAATTCATCAAGATGTTGCCAACGCTCCACCGTGCGCCAGTGCGCCGGGCGGCCTTGCCGATGATGTTCTATCCGTGCAGCCATCTCATCATCAAGGATTTGTGAGGTGGCGATATACAGAACCTGTGAAGAGTCCCCAATAAGCGCCTCTGCATGGCGACTCTTCCCGCTCCGTGCGCCCCCCGTCACCAAAATCATCATACCGACTCCTGATTCAATTGTATGATGGTATTCATTGAACAGAACAATGGATCCCCCACCGTTGCTGACCGCAAAACATTTACGCGATTAATACTGCGCGTAATATAATTAAAAATCCAGCATTCTCAATCCATTACGAAAGAAGATGGCATTGCGGAATAGCCAGACTTCCTCGTGTTAACGTCCGACAAAATGCGTCATTGCTAGCGGTTTCTCTGGAATGACAGATTTCATTCAGATAATGGATTAATGCTACAGCCCCACCAGCCGGACCAGTCAGCAAACGGGCATTGTGTTCTGCAATCAAAATTACCGTCGTTCCCTCAGAATGAGCGAGCCATTCTGGTACGGATATCTCGCTTTCAGCTGCTATCAATAGCAGCACTGAATAATCGCTATACGCATCTGATAACGATTGCACAGGCCCACCATCAAGAGGCTGGAAATCTTGCTGCCACTCCTCACCGATAAAACCGCAGCCTCTACAGTGCATTGTTGGTCAGTGCCTGCGAAGCAGACATTATCGCGCTGGTGCTTAATGCGGACGCACCGTGGTCACCTTTTTCGCCAGGCTTTACCTCGTCAATGAATCGCCCGGTCATTGGAGTAGTAACCAAAGCAGATTTAGCCAACATGGAACAAATATCTTTGGTGAAATGTTGGTTACGGGAAGCTGGAGCGCACAACGTGTTAGTAACCAGTGCGGTTAATAACAATAGAGTTGCAGAACTTTTTGCCTTGCTGCATATAGAAGAAGTCTGTCGCTAATTTCGACAGGTTATCAGATGGGAATGATGACTTTGATACACAGAAAAGAATCAATGAGCAATGAGGGTTGCCGGGCAACCCTCATTGAATAAAACAGGAATTACTTCGCTTCGCCGTTTTTCATTTCGCCCATAGCTTTCAGCTTTTTGGAGATATCACGGCGTTCTTTGGAGAGCTCGGCATTTTTGATGATGTAATCGTCAACACGATCTTCATAGTCACCTTTCATGCTGGCGATGATGCCCTGGATTGCTTCAACGCTCATCCCCGGCTTGATGTAATCGCTCAGGTTGTCCAACAGCAGGACGCGCTTCTGGTTGTCACGGATCTTTTTCTCAACGTCCTGAATTTCACGTTGCAGTTTGTTCTTACGACGGAACAGACGAACAAATTCCAGTACGTCCTGGAATGAAGGCTTGGTAGTTTCCATTTTTATACCCCTGATAATGTGAGAGTCGGATTCGTTTAAGCAACCGCTATTCGTTAGGGCCAACATTACTCATAGCTGCCGCAGATGACAATGCTTTTATCCCTTTTCACTATCATACCCTTTATCCTTGCTGAATCGAAGCAGCAGCAAGATGATTCTGAAGTTCAGGAATTATTTGCGCAAGGCCCGGCAAATCAGATTCGATAGCAACTCAAGCTGATGTGCCGTTTCCATGTTCAGCCACACATAACCATAGATTGGTGTTTCCACAACCTTCAGGTCATGGTGGTTATTGAGCAACTGACGCAGCTCTTCCACAGCATCGTTCAATTTTTCCGTATTGGCAAAAACCGGCTGCGGATTACCTTCGTACAACGCATGAACAAGGCTCAGCAGTATTTGCTGCATCATGTGCTGGGTATCACGAAGTTTTTGCGCGTTCAATAACACGAAATGGCTGGGGCGCGTGGCCCAGTACGCATTGATTTGCAACTCCAGCATACAAACCAGATTGCGGTTAATGGTCTGGATACCTTCATATATCGATTTTGGAATACGGGTTTCTTTGCTGGCGGGCGCAATCAGCCCACGCATTTTCACGGCATCGGTCAGGAGTTTTTGTAGATGGCTTTCCAGACGTGGGCGTTCGAGTAAGTTCGGTGAGAATGCAGATTGATAGACCCGATTATACTCGGTCAGACTTTTCGCCAGTTGAATGCGCCAGTGGATGAACGCCCGTTGTGGCCAGATACCGGTAAACAACATTGCCAGTAAAGAGCCGAGGATCACATCGCCGCTTCGCCATAACGCCGTATCAATTTCACCTGTCGGGGAACCAACAACAATTGCCAGCGTCACCCCAATCAATAATCCTTGATACGGTTTCTTGCCCAGCGCCAGCCAACCGCAAAGAAACATAGCCGCCGCGCACCAGACTAACATCAGCGGTAACGAGATTAACTCCAGTTGCAGAGCGATAAGACCTAATATCGAACCCAACACCGTACCGCCAATACGTTCGAAGGCGCGAGGGACAACGTTACCCCAGAACGAGATTGGCCCCATAATCACCACCATGGTGACCAGCGGCCAGGTACTTTCCGGGATAGTAAACAGGCGGATAATGAGAAAAGTGAGCAGGAATGCCAGCGCGACCCGAGTACCATGCACAATGCGGTAATGGCGGTATACCCGGATTTCAAACGGGCTTAATGACTTATCGGCACGCACGCAGAAACTCCGTAATGAAGATTAAAAGCGCTCATAACTCATCTGTCGGCCAGAAGGCGCGCCTCTGAATTATCCGACGGACAAACCGGGAACAGTGTAATTTCCCGGCAGGAGCGAAAAAATTGAAAGGCGCATCTTACTCTTTTCGCTTTCAAAAAAAAGAGTGGTCATCGCGTTAACACACCGCCCTGAGATGAATTAGTGATGTTTTGGCTGCACCGCAACATACATTTCGATATCCCAGTACCCATCTTCCGCGCCATTGTTCAAATAAACCTCGAAGCAGGGCTTTGGTAACATTTCATAAGCACTGTCCTGCAAGAGGCTATTAAAGAACTGATACCAAGGTTTAGCAAAATCATCACCGACTACACGAGCCACCGCAACCGCATACTGACCACCTGAAATTTCTGTCAGAATGACGCCCTCACTGTTTTCGGGGAGCGTAAAGTTATTCGGTACCGTCACGACGGTGTCGCAGCGTAATTTTTCGGCGGGTGTTTCATCTGGATTGTCGTAATAGACAGCAACCCACTCCTTCGGCACAATATTTTTGTTATCTACCCACATCATCAACTGCTCAAAACCTTTCTTTACCGTCTGCTCCCACGGGCCAACGAGATGGAAACCTGCAACGGTACGTTTATCTTCCTGCTTAATCTCGTAGTTCATGACGCCTCCATTAACACTGTTTTTATATACAGTATAGTTGCAATATTAAAACCACAAGGAATGAGTGTTGATTATGCGAGCAGACTCGCACTCCTGCCAGTCTGCTGCAAAAGAAAGGTCAGGCCTTATGGTGGAAATAATCACTCAGGCGGGAAAACATGCCGCCTTCCCCGACAGATTCCAGGGTAACCAGCGGCCAGTGCGCCACCTGTTTATCACGGTCGTAAAGTTCAATTTCCCCTACCCGCTGATGGGCGCTAATTGGCGCGGTGAGCTCTTTACCATCAAGGGTATATTTGGCTTTGATATGTGGAATTTCGGCTTTCGGTAGCACCATCCAGAACTCTTGTTCCGTTCCCAGGTCGATATTTTCTTTATCGCCATACCAGATGCGTTCCGTTCCGACCTTTTTCCCACGGTGCAAAATTTGCACCGTAGTAAAGTTTTGTTGCCCCCAACGCAGTAATTTTCTTGCCTCTTCCTCACGACCTTTTGCACTGTCAGCCCCCATTACCACTGCAATGAGACGACGCTGCCCATCTACAGCCGAAGCAATGAGATTAAACCCGGCACCAGAAGTATGACCCGTTTTCAGGCCGTCAACATTCATGGTTTTATCCCACAACAACCCGTTACGGTTTTGCTGGGTGATACCGTTCCAGGTGAGACTTTTCTCACTGTACATATGATAAAACTCGGGCTCGCCGTGGATGATAGCGCGAGAAAGCACAGCTAAATCATAAGCCGAGCTATGCTGGCCAGGTGCATCCAGACCATGCACTGTTTCAAAATGCGTATCCTTGAGATGCAGCTTCTCGGCATAGTTGTTCATCATTTCAACAAACTGCCGTTGCCCACCGGCAATATAGTCAGCCAGAGCAACACAAGCGTCATTTCCGGAATCCACAATTAAACCACGGCTTAAATCACGTACCGATACGCGATCGCCCTCTTTCAAAAACATCAGTGAAGAACCGACAAACACCGGATTATCTTTCGCCCACGCATCGCGCCCCACGGTGACAATATCGTCTGGCGTAATGCGATGACTATCGATAGCGCGATCCACGACATAACCCGTCATCAGCTTTGTCAGGCTGGCGGGATTGCGCTGTTGATGCTCATTACCCGCGGTGAGGATCTGACCGGTGGTGTAATCCATCAATACCCAGGACCCGGCATGAATCTCTGGAGGCTGAGGTGAAAAAGGAATGTTATCCGCCGCAAAACCAGACGATAAGTTAAAAACGAACAAAGAAGCAGCAATAATAAGACGGCGTTTCAACAGCAAACCCTCAGGAGTTTCAAATAGCTGTTCTTTTTACGGAAATACTTATGAACTGGCTGGAATAAAGTGCAAGAAAATGTGACTACCCTCTCATTTTTATCTGACATGATCTGTTGCCACTCGCTGCCAAATTGTGGCGCTAAAGCTGATTAGCACGGTGATATTTGATACTCTGGCAGACAGCAGAAATAACGGATTTAACCTAATGATGAATGACGGTAAGCAACAATCTACCTTTTTGTTTCACGATTACGAAACCTTTGGCACGCACCCCGCGTTAGATCGCCCTGCACAGTTCGCAGCCATTCGCACCGATAGCGAATTCAATGTCATCGGCGAACCCGAAGTCTTTTACTGCAAGCCCGCGGATGACTATTTACCCCAGCCTGGAGCAGTATTAATTACCGGTATTACCCCGCAGGAAGCACGGGCGAAAGGAGAAAACGAAGCCGCGTTTGCCGCCCGTATTCACTCGCTTTTTACCGTACCGAAGACCTGTATTCTGGGCTACAACAATGTGCGTTTCGACGACGAAGTCACACGCAACGTTTTTTATCGTAATTTCTACGATCCTTACGCCTGGAGCTGGCAGCATGATAACTCGCGCTGGGATTTGTTGGATGTTATGCGTGCCTGTTATGCCCTGCGCCCGGAAGGAATAAACTGGCCTGAAAATGATGACGGTCTACCGAGCTTTCGCCTTGAGCATTTAACCAAAGCGAATGGTATTGAACATAGCAACGCCCACGATGCGATGGCTGATGTGTACGCCACTATTGCGATGGCAAAGCTGGTAAAAACGCGTCAGCCACGCCTGTTTGATTATCTCTTTACCCATCGTAATAAACACAAACTGATGGCGTTGATTGATGTTCCGCAGATGAAACCCCTGGTGCACGTTTCCGGAATGTTTGGAGCATGGCGCGGCAATACCAGCTGGGTGGCACCGCTGGCGTGGCATCCTGAAAATCGCAATGCCGTAATTATGGTGGATTTGGCAGGAGACATTTCGCCATTACTGGAACTGGATAGCGACACATTGCGCGAGCGTTTATATACCGCAAAAACCGATCTTGGCGATAACGCCGCCGTTCCGGTTAAGCTGGTGCATATCAATAAATGTCCGGTGCTGGCCCAGGCGAATACGCTACGCCCGGAAGATGCCGACCGACTGGGAATTAATCGTCAGCATTGCCTCGATAACCTGAAAATTCTGCGTGAAAATCCGCAAGTGCGCGAAAAAGTGGTGGCGATATTCGCGGAAGCCGAACCGTTTACGCCTTCAGATAACGTGGATGCACAGCTTTATAACGGCTTTTTCAGTGACGCCGATCGTGCAGCAATGAAAATTGTGCTGGAAACCGAGCCGCGTAATTTACCGGCACTGGATATCACTTTTGTCGATAAACGGATTGAAAAGCTGTTGTTCAATTATCGGGCGCGCAACTTCCCGGGGACGCTGGATTATGCCGAGCAGCAACGCTGGCTGGAGCACCGCCGCCAGGTCTTCACGCCAGAGTTTTTACAGGGTTATGCAGATGAATTGCAGATGCTGGCACAACAATATGCCGATGACAAAGAGAAAGTGGCGCTGTTAAAAGCGCTTTGGCAGTACGCGGAAGAGATCGTCTAATTTGAAGCCTCCGCCGCTGGTACGGCGGAGGACAATGTTGAGTCAGGCTTTTTGAACGGTGATGCTCCACGCTGCATCGCCAATCTGCTGATAATCGGTGATGGCATGTCCTTCTTCTGCCGCCCACTGTGGGATTGCTTCAGTTGCCTGGGTGCAATCAAACTCAATTACCAACTCATCGCCGCTGGCCATTTCTGCCAGTGCTGCTTTTGCTTCTATGAGTGGAAACGGACAGACCTGCGTCACCACATCCAGCTTTTTAATCGCCATCTTTACACCTTACTTAATTTGCCGCAGCAGTTGCCAGTCGCGCCTTACGCTGCGGTCGAACATAGACAAGCCAGGACGCAGTCCAGACTCCGAGAATCATAAATACAAGGCCAACCCAGCCCTGCCAGGTCATCATTGCAGTCATAACCAGTCCATTACCGATAGAGCAACCACCTGCAATACTGGCACCGAAGCCCATCAGTACACCACCTAACCCGCTACGTAATGTTGTTTGTGCATCAGCTGCGCGAACGCGGAACTCACGGCTCGCTTTGGCTGCAATAAATGACCCCACGAAGATCCCTAACACCAGGAAAACGCCCCAGTTAATGTATTTCACGTCACCTGCGACCAGAAATTGCAGAATATTGGCCGTTGGGGAAGTGATTCCTAACCCAAACATGCGTCCGGTTGCTTCACTCAAGGGCCAGGCTAAAAGCGCAATCAAACCGATGAGTACAGCAGTGACAAAGGGATGCCAGCGTTTTTCAAACAGAATATGAGCGATCCCGGTTCGGCGCGGCGGTAAGGTCGCGACTTTCAGTTTTGGCTTCTTCAACTCTTTCATCACCACCCAGAGCGTTATCACCAGCAAAACGGCAACCAACGGCCACACAGACAAATTAAAAGTCTCAGCAATAGAGTTATGTTCAGTACTGTAGTGCTGCAAGGTTTGATTTAAACTACTGGCATGTGGAGAACGCATCACCGCACTCATCACCATATAAGTGAAAAGCGCGATCCAACTGCCGATCAATCCCTCACCCGCGCGATACCAGGTCCCGGTGGCACATCCACCCGCCAGAACAATTCCCAGCCCGAAGATATACCCACCTATAACAGTACCAAGCCACGGGAACGCCCCGGCTTCGTAAGTCAGTAGGCCCGCCTGAATTAACGCAAAAACCCCCACGCTTTGTACCGAAATTGCAATCAGCAGGGCGTAAAATATGCGATTATTTTTCGCGATATACATATCGCGAAAACCACCAGTCAGGCAAAAACGCCCACGCTGCATGACAAATCCCAGCAGAGCACCACAAATTAGCCCGCTTAATATCATTGAAAACATAAATTAATTAACCAGATGAATGTTAATGGGGAAATTATTCATGACTGGTGGAATGCAGACCAATAACCAAATTCTCTAAATTAGAACAAATGGTTATTAATGAGGATTTCGATAAAAAAGAATAAAAAAACCGGAGCCAAATGTTCATTCGACTCCGGTTTATTATTAGAAAAGATGATTATGCTACGTCTTCGTACTGCGGAACCGGATTACGGAAGCTCTTGGTGACGCAAGCCAGGTAAATCAGACCGATAGCAGCCCAGATCAGCCCCAGAACCATTGAGCTTTCTTCCAGGTTAACCCACAGCGCACCAACGGTCAGCGCACCACACATCGGCAGGAACAGATACTGGAAGTGATCTTTCAGCGTCTTGTTACGCTTCTCACGGATCCAGAACTGCGAGATGACCGACAGGTTAACGAAGGTGAACGCCACCAACGCACCAAAGTTAATCAGCGCCGTAGCCATTACCAGGTCGAAGTTGATTGCCAGCAAGGCAATCGCGCCAACCAGGATGATGTTCATCGCCGGAGTACGCCATTTCGGGTGTACATAACCGAAGAAGCTTTTCGGAAATACGCCGTCACGACCCATTACGTACATCAGACGCGCTACGCCTGCATGCGCCGCCATACCGGACGCCAGTACGGTAATGGTGGAGAAGATCAGCGCGCCAACCTGGAACGCTTTACCCGCAACGTACAGCATGATTTCAGGCTGTGACGCATCCGGATCTTTAAAGCGAGAGATATCCGGGAAGTACAGCTGCAGGAAGTAAGTTGCAAAGATGAAGATCATGCCGCCGATCAGCGCGGTCAGGAAAATCGCACGCGGGATCACGCGCTCTGCATCTTTGGTTTCTTCCGACAGGTTGCTGATGCCGTCAAAGCCGGTAAAGGAGAAGCACAGGATTGTCGCCCCGGTAATCATCGGGATAACATGCGCATCGCCAGACCAGAACGGACGAGTGCTCGCCAGCGTACCAGCGCCTTCACCTTCAAATACGCCATAAACAACCATGCCCAGAATCACCGCGATCAGCACTACCTGCAACACGACGATTACAGTGTTGAAGTTCGCTACGGATTTCAGACTACGCAGGTTAAAGGCGGTCATAAAGGCCACCAGCGCCACCACAAACATCCACGATGGGATGGAAGGCACCAGAGCTTCAAAATAGATTTTCGCCAGCAGAATGTTGATCATCGGCGCGAACAGATAGTCGAGCAGAGAAGACCAACCCACCATAAAGCCGACAGTCGGGCTAATGGATTTCTGGGCGTAAGTATATGCAGAGCCAGCAGAAGGATAGCGGCGAACCAGCTTCCCGTAGCTCAGAGCCGTAAACAGGATCGCAATCAATGCGAACGCATAGGCTGTCGGCACATGACCATCCGTGAGGCCTGAAACGATACCAAAAGTATCAAACAGCGTCATCGGCTGCATATAGGCAAGACCCATCATTACAACCGGAACTAACGTAAGCGTTTTACGCAATTCCACGCGAGAGGTGTTTGGAGTAACGTTATGCGACATGGTCATTCTCCTTTACGGTGATAACCGTCGCGTAAGCAAAAAATTGCCCCATTTTTTTGGATTCCTCAGCGACAACAACTGTCGATTTTTAGTAAATATCTATCCGGTACGAAGCCCGGCCTCTTGGTATGAATGATTGGTTTGAAGCAAAAAATAACCGACGCTGATGAAACGTCGGTTTTTAGTCATTTTTTGACAGCGGCGCATTGTGCCTAAATGGGGGGGAAATGACAAGAGAATGAGAGGCTTGTCATAATAATTTTTCTTTAAATGGCTGATTTTCCGTCATCAGATTTTGCATAAACACCGGCGATCGCACTATTTGCTAAAATTTCATCCCGCCACCAGCCGCTGGCAAGCCCTGCGGTCTGTTCATTCCAGCCAATCCAGACGGGTTCAAAGAGAGTTTGGGCGACCACTTTCTTCTCGATTAACGCGCCACTATCGAGAAAACGTTGCGCCAGATAACGGGGTAAATAGCCGCAGCCGAGGCCGCTAATTTGCAGCTCCAGCTTGGTTTTAAAATCGAAAACGGTAATGGCTTCTTGTTCGTCGAGAAGTTGTGAGGCCGTAGAAGCGCCTGCCTGCGCAGTGTCCCCCACCACAATCGCCCGATATCGCTTAATGATACGACGGTTTAACGGCTCTTCTTCCTGGGCTAGCGGATGATGAGGCGCGACCGCAAAGACTTGTTCCAGATCGCCCAACCGCGAGAAACCAAACTCACTGGAAGATGGTGGCTCATGCATCGCGCCAACAATAATATCCGCTCGCCCCTGAGTCAGGGCATCCCAGGAACCACCGAGTACGCCATTGATAAACTTCAGGCGCGTCACGCTATGATGTTGATAAAAAGCTTCAATCAGTGGCGCAAGCAGAGAAAAAGGAAACGTGTCGTCCACGCCAATCACCAGCTCGTTTTCCCAGCCTTCATGCAGTTTGATCGCCTGCTTTTCCAGTTCTCGCACGGTATGCAGAACTTCCCGCCCCTTCTCTAATAACATTTTTCCGGTACGGGTGAATTTAGCGCGGTGACCGCTACGATCAAGTAATTGAATATTAAGGTCGCTTTCCAGCTTGTGAACGGTGTAACTCAGAGCGGACGGCGTCTTGTAGAGTTTGGCCGACGCCGCCGCAAAACTGCCTTCTTTTTCTAAGGCATCGAGGATCATCAACACATCCAGCAGTGGTTTCATACACGCCCCCTTGCAGTGCATGCGGCGTCCTGCTGGCGTGATCGTTTACTCCAGCGGCATTACCAGCGGATCGGGATACTGGTATTCAAATCCCAGTTCATTACAAATCCGACTGCCATCAATAATCTTACCTTTGCCGCTGTCCAGACTATTTCTGAACTGCGGAGGTTCCAGCCCCAGTAAACGGGCCATCTGCGGATAGAAAACATTACGCGCAGGGTGAGCTGGCGCACATATATTATAGATGTGTCCGCCTTTAGGTGCCTGTAACAACAGGGTGATAGCGCCAATAACATCTTCTAAATGGACTAAATTAACACCATGTTCACCATCAGGCGCGGTTTTTCCGGCAAAGAAGCGTCCGGGATGACGTCCCGGTCCGACCAGGCCCGCAAGACGCAGAATATCGACCGAAGTACCGGGTAAATTGTGCAGCCAGTCTTCGAGTTCTTCTAATACTCGTCCACTGTTGGTCACCGGATTACGCGGGGTGGTTTCTTTCACCGTGCCTTGCGCGTCGCCATAGACAGACGTTGAGCTGGTAAAAATAATTCGGGGAATACGATGGGCCAGCGCGCTATCCACTAACTCTTGTACCGCTTGTAAATAGAACTCATCGCCGGGGCCGCTACGACGTGCCGGAAGCGTAATGACCAGCGCGTCGGCATCCATCAGGGCATCCAGATCGTCAGAATCGCAAACTAACTCAGGCTCCATGCGAAGCAGATAGCTATCAATGCCACTCATTCGGGCCGCTTCGACACCATCTTGTGTGGTTTTACTCCCGGTGACTTGCCAGCCTCGCGCTGAAAGTGACATCGCCAGCGGCATGCCTAACCACCCTAACCCGACAATTGCGACCTTTTTCATCCGTTATCTCCTGATACACCTTAGATCTATAAGGCTACGCTAGCGTATCAAAACTGACAATTCATTCTATGAATGAAATCGAAACTGTTAGCAAATATACCATTACCTGATGCGCTCCGCTTATTAGTCCTACAAAACATCAATATATTGAATTTAGGCAACATTTGTAGACCAGATAAGGCATTCACGCCGCATCCGGCAGGAACAAAGCCCACTTTAGTTACAGAACACAATGTTCTTGAGGGTTTTAAAGACATATTTTCACGATTACTTCTCTAACGTAGTCACTCCAGGCCCCCACCTTTCCCCGCTCATTCATTAAACAAATCCATTGCCATAAAATATATAAAAAAGCCCTTGCTTTCTAACGTGAAAGTGGTTTAGGTTAAAAGACATCAGTTGAATAAACATTCACAGAGACTTTTATGACACGCGTTCAATTTAAACACCACCATCATCACCATCATCCTGACTAGTCTTTCAGGCGATGTGTGCTGGAAGACATTCAGATCTTCCAGTGGTGCATGAACGCATGAGAAAGCCCCCGGAAGATCACCTTCCGGGGGCTTTTTTATTGCGCGATTGATAACGGTTCAGACAGGTTTAAAGAGGAATAAGAAAATGACAGACAACACTCGTTTACGCATAGCTATGCAGAAATCCGGCCGTTTAAGTGATGACTCACGTGAATTGCTGGCGCGCTGTGGCATTAAAATTAATCTTCACACCCAGCGCCTGATCGCGATGGCAGAAAACATGCCGATTGATATTCTGCGCGTGCGTGACGACGACATTCCCGGTCTGGTAATGGATGGCGTGGTAGACCTTGGGATTATCGGCGAAAACGTGCTGGAAGAAGAACTGCTTAACCGCCGCGCCCAGGGTGAAGATCCGCGCTACTTTACCCTGCGTCGTCTGGATTTCGGCGGCTGCCGACTTTCACTGGCAACGCCGGTTGATGAAGCCTGGGATGGCCCACTCTCCTTAAACGGTAAACGTATCGCCACCTCTTATCCTCACCTGCTCAAGCGTTATCTCGACCAGAAAGGCATCTCTTTTAAATCCTGCTTACTGAACGGTTCTGTTGAAGTCGCCCCGCGTGCCGGACTGGCGGATGCGATTTGCGATCTGGTTTCCACCGGTGCCACGCTGGAAGCAAACGGCCTGCGCGAAGTCGAAGTTATCTACCGCTCGAAAGCTTGCCTGATCCAACGCGATGGCGAAATGGAAGAATCCAAACAGCAACTGATCGACAAACTGCTGACCCGTATTCAGGGTGTGATCCAGGCGCGCGAATCAAAATACATCATGATGCACGCACCGACCGAACGTCTGGATGAAGTCATCGCCCTGCTGCCAGGTGCCGAACGCCCAACTATTCTGCCGCTGGCGGGTGATCAACAGCGCGTAGCGATGCACATGGTCAGCAGCGAAACCCTGTTCTGGGAAACCATGGAAAAACTGAAAGCGCTGGGTGCCAGTTCAATCCTGGTCCTGCCGATTGAGAAGATGATGGAGTGATCGCCATGAGCTTTAACACAATCATTGACTGGAATAGCTGTACTGCGGAGCAACAACGCCAGCTGTTAATGCGCCCGGCGATCTCCGCTTCTGAAAGCATTACCCGCACTGTTAACGATATTCTCGATAACGTGAAAGCACGCGGTGATGACGCCCTGCGGGAATACAGCGCGAAGTTTGATAAAACCACGGTTACCGCACTGAAGGTGTCTGCTGAGGAAATTGCCGCCGCCAGCGAACGCCTGAGCGACGAGCTAAAACAGGCGATGGCGGTGGCAGTAAAGAATATTGAAACCTTCCACACTGCGCAAAAACTGCCGCCGGTAGATGTTGAAACTCAGCCTGGTGTGCGTTGCCAGCAGGTCACGCGCCCGGTAGCTTCGGTTGGTTTGTATATTCCTGGCGGTTCCGCCCCGCTCTTCTCAACGGTATTAATGCTGGCGACTCCGGCGCGTATTGCGGGTTGCAATAAAGTGGTGCTGTGCTCACCGCCGCCGATTGCCGATGAAATTCTTTACGCGGCGCAGCTATGCGGTGTGCAGGACGTGTTTAACGTCGGCGGCGCACAGGCCATTGCCGCGCTGGCGTTTGGTACGGAATCTGTGCCGAAAGTGGACAAAATCTTCGGGCCGGGTAACGCCTTTGTCACCGAAGCGAAACGTCAGGTGAGCCAGCGTCTGGACGGTGCGGCGATCGATATGCCCGCAGGCCCGTCGGAAGTGCTGGTGATTGCTGACAGCGGCGCTACGCCGGATTTCGTGGCTTCTGATTTGCTTTCTCAGGCTGAACACGGCCCGGATTCACAGGTGATTTTACTGACGCCTGACGCTGATATGGCGCATCAAGTTGCCGAAGCCGTCGAACGCCAGTTAGCAGAACTGCCGCGTGCCGAAACCGCACGTCAGGCACTGAGCGCCAGCCGCCTGATCGTGACCAACGATTTAGCGCAGTGCGTGGCAATCTCCAACCAGTACGGCCCGGAGCACCTGATCATTCAGACCCGCAACGCCCGCGAACTGGTCGATAGCATCACCAGCGCCGGTTCGGTATTTCTTGGTGACTGGTCACCGGAATCGGCAGGTGATTACGCCTCCGGCACCAACCACGTTCTGCCGACTTACGGTTACACCGCCACCTGTTCCAGCCTCGGACTGGCGGATTTCCAGAAGCGGATGACCGTGCAGGAACTGTCGAAAGTAGGTTTCTCCGCGCTGGCTTCGACCATTGAAACACTGGCCGCCGCCGAGCGCCTGACCGCCCACAAAAATGCCGTTACTTTGCGTGTTAACGCCCTTAAGGAGCAAGCATGAGCACCGTGACTATTACCGATTTAGCGCGTGAGAACGTCCGCAACCTGACGCCGTATCAGTCGGCGCGTCGTCTGGGCGGTAACGGCGACGTCTGGCTGAACGCCAACGAATACCCCACAGCCGTGGAGTTTCAGCTTACTCAGCAAACGCTCAACCGCTACCCGGAATGCCAGCCGAAAGCGGTGATTGAAAATTACGCGCAGTATGCAGGCGTGAAGGCGGAGCAGGTGCTGGTCAGCCGTGGCGCGGACGAAGGTATTGAACTGCTGATTCGCGCTTTTTGCGAACCGGGTAAAGACGCCATCCTCTACTGCCCGCCAACGTACGGCATGTACAGCGTCAGCGCCGAAACCATTGGCGTCGAGTGCCGCACAGTGCCGACGCTGAAAAACTGGCAACTGGACTTGCAGGGCATTTCCGACAAGCTGGACGGCGTAAAAGTGGTTTATGTTTGCAGCCCCAACAACCCGACCGGGCAACTGATCAATCCACAGGATTTTCGCACCCTGCTGGAGTTAACGCGCGGTAAAGCGATTGTGGTTGCCGATGAGGCCTATATCGAGTTTTGCCCGCAGGCATCGCTGGCTGGCTGGCTGGCGGAATATCCGCACCTGGCTATTTTGCGCACACTGTCGAAAGCCTTCGCTCTGGCGGGCCTTCGTTGCGGATTTACGCTGGCAAACGAAGAAGTCATCAACCTGCTGATGAAAGTGATCGCCCCCTACCCGCTCTCGACGCCGGTTGCCGACATTGCGGCCCAGGCGTTAAGCCCGCAGGGAATTATCGCCATGCGTGAGCGGGTGGCGCAAATTATTGCAGAACGCGAATATCTGATTGCCGCACTGAAAGAAATCTCCTGCGTGGAGCAGGTTTTCGACTCCGAAACCAATTACATTCTGGCGCGCTTTAAAGCCTCCAGTGCAGTGTTTAAATCTTTGTGGGATCAGGGCATTATCTTACGTGATCAAAATAAACAACCCTCTTTAAGCGGCTGCCTGCGAATTACCGTCGGAACCCGTGAAGAAAGCCAGCGCGTCATTGACGCCTTACGTGCGGAGCAAGTTTGATGAGTCAGAAGTATCTTTTTATCGATCGCGATGGAACCCTGATTAGCGAACCGCCGAGTGATTTTCAGGTGGATCGTTTTGACAAACTCGCCTTTGAACCGGGCGTGATCCCGGAACTGCTGAAGCTGCAAAAAGCGGGCTATAAACTGGTGATGATCACTAATCAGGATGGTCTTGGAACACAAAGTTTCCCGCAAGCGGATTTCGATGGCCCGCACAACCTGATGATGCAGATCTTCGCCTCGCAAGGCGTGCAGTTTGATGAAGTACTGATTTGTCCGCACCTGCCCGCCGATGAGTGCGACTGCCGTAAGCCGAAAGTAAAACTGGTGGAACGTTATCTGGCTGAGCAAGCGATGGATCGTGCCAATAGTTATGTGATTGGCGATCGCGCGACCGACATTCAACTGGCGGAAAACATGGGCATTAATGGTTTACGCTACGACCGCGAAACCTTGAACTGGCCGATGATTGGTGAGCAACTCACTAAACGAGACCGTTATGCCCATGTAGTGCGCAACACCAAAGAGACGCAAATTGACGTCCAGGTGTGGCTGGATCGTGAAGGTGGCAGCAAGATTAATACCGGCGTTGGCTTCTTTGATCACATGCTGGATCAGATCGCCACCCACGGCGGTTTCCGCATGGAAATCAACGTCAAAGGCGACCTCTATATCGACGATCACCACACCGTCGAAGATACCGGCCTGGCGCTGGGCGAAGCGTTAAAAATTGCTCTTGGCGACAAACGCGGTATTTGCCGCTTTGGTTTTGTGCTGCCGATGGACGAATGCCTTGCCCGCTGCGCGCTGGATATCTCTGGTCGCCCGCACCTGGAATATAAAGCTGAGTTTACCTACCAGCGGGTTGGCGATCTCAGCACTGAAATGATCGAGCACTTCTTCCGTTCGCTCTCTTACACCATGGGCGTGACGCTCCACCTGAAAACCAAAGGTAAAAACGATCATCACCGTGTAGAGAGCCTGTTCAAAGCCTTTGGTCGCACCCTGCGCCAGGCCATCCGCGTGGAAGGCGACACCCTGCCCTCGTCGAAAGGAGTGCTGTAATGAACGTGGTGATCCTTGATACCGGCTGCGCCAATTTGAACTCGGTGAAGTCAGCCATTGCGCGCCACGGTTATGAACCCAAAGTCAGCCGTGACCCGGACGTCGTGTTGCTGGCCGATAAACTATTTTTACCCGGCGTTGGCACTGCACAAGCAGCGATGGATCAGGTGCGTGAGCGCGAGCTGTTTGATCTCATCAAAGCCTGTACCCAACCGGTGCTGGGCATCTGCTTAGGGATGCAACTGCTGGGGCGGCGCAGCGAAGAGAGCAACGGCGTCGACTTGCTGGGCATCATTGACGAAGACGTGCCGAAAATGACCGACTTTGGTCTGCCGCTGCCGCATATGGGCTGGAACCGCGTTTACCCGCAGGCAGGCAACCGCCTGTTTCAGGGGATTGAAGATGGCGCGTACTTTTACTTTGTTCACAGCTACGCAATGCCAGTCAATCCGTGGACCATCGCCCAGTGTAATTACGGCGAACCATTCACTGCGGCGGTACAAAAAGATAACTTCTACGGCGTGCAGTTCCACCCGGAGCGTTCTGGTGCCGCTGGCGCTAAGTTGCTGAAAAACTTCCTGGAGATGTGATGATTATTCCGGCATTAGATTTAATCGACGGCACCGTGGTGCGTCTCCATCAGGGCGATTACGGCAAACAGCGCGATTACGGTAACGACCCGCTGCCGCGCTTACAGGATTACGCAGCGCAGGGTGCCGAAGTGCTGCATCTGGTGGATCTGACCGGAGCAAAAGATCCGGCAAAACGTCAAATCCCGCTGATTAAAACCCTGGTCGCGGGCGTTAACGTTCCGGTGCAGGTTGGCGGCGGTGTGCGTAGCGAAGAAGACGTGGCGGCGTTACTGGAAGCGGGCGTTGCGCGCGTGGTGGTCGGCTCCACCGCGGTGAAATCACCAGAAATGGTGAAAGGCTGGTTTGAACGTTTCGGTGCCGATGCCTTAGTGCTGGCGCTGGATGTCCGTATTGACGAGCAAGGCAACAAGCAGGTGGCAGTCAGCGGCTGGCAAGAGAACTCGGGCGTTTCACTGGAACAACTGGTGGAAACCTATCTGCCCGTCGGCCTGAAACATGTGCTGTGTACCGATATCTCGCGCGACGGCACGCTGGCAGGCTCTAACGTCTCTTTATATGAAGAAGTGTGCGCCAGATATCCGCAGGTGGCGTTTCAGTCCTCCGGCGGCATTGGCGACATTAACGATGTTGCTGCTCTACGTGGTACTGGCGTGCGCGGCGTAATAGTTGGTCGTGCATTACTGGAAGGTAAATTCACCGTGAAGGAGGCCATCGCATGCTGGCAAAACGCATAATTTCGTGTCTCGACGTTCGTGATGGTCAGGTGGTGAAAGGCGTACAGTTTCGCAACCATGAAATCATTGGCGATATCGTGCCGCTGGCAAAACGCTACGCCGAAGAAGGTGCAGACGAACTGGTGTTCTACGATATCACCGCTTCCAGCGATGGCCGTGTGGTAGATAAAAGCTGGGTATCTCGCGTGGCGGAAGTGATCGACATTCCGTTCTGCGTGGCGGGTGGGATTAAGTCTCTGGAAGATGCCGCGAAAATTCTTTCCTTTGGCGCGGATAAAATTTCCATAAACTCGCCTGCGCTGGCGGATCCGACGTTAATTACTCGCCTGGCGGATCGCTTTGGCGTGCAGTGTATTGTGGTAGGTATTGATACCTGGTACGACGGCGAAACCGGTAAATATCATGTGAATCAATATACCGGCGACGAAAGCCGCACCCGCGTCACTCAGTGGGAAACGCTCGACTGGGTACAGGAAGTGCAAAAACGCGGTGCCGGAGAAATCGTCCTCAACATGATGAATCAGGACGGCGTGCGTAACGGTTACGACCTCGAGCAGCTGAAAAAAGTACGTGAAGTTTGCCACGTCCCGCTAATTGCCTCCGGTGGCGCGGGCACCATGGAACACTTCCTCGACGCCTTCCGCGATGCCGACGTTGACGGCGCGCTGGCTGCTTCCGTATTCCACAAACAAATAATCAATATTGGTGAATTAAAAGCGTACCTGGCAACACAGGGCGTGGAGATCAGGATATGTTAACAGAACAACAACGTCGCGAACTGGACTGGGAAAAAACCGACGGACTTATGCCGGTGATTGTGCAACACGCGGTATCTGGCGAAGTGCTAATGCTGGGCTATATGAACCCGGAAGCCTTAGACAAAACCATCGAAAGCGGCAAAGTCACTTTCTTCTCGCGCACTAAACAGCGACTGTGGACCAAAGGCGAAACGTCGGGCAATTTCCTCAACGTAGTAAATATTGCGCCGGACTGCGACAACGACACGCTACTGGTACTGGCGAATCCTATCGGACCAACCTGCCACAAAGGCACCAGCAGCTGCTTCGGCGACACCGCTCACCAATGGCTGTTCCTGTATCAACTGGAACAACTGCTCGCCGAACGCAAATCTGCCGACCCGGAAACCTCCTACACCGCCAAACTGTATGCCAGCGGCACCAAACGCATTGCGCAGAAAGTAGGTGAAGAAGGCGTGGAAACCGCACTGGCAGCGACGGTACATGACCGCTTTGAGCTGACCAACGAGGCATCTGATTTGATGTATCACCTGCTGGTGCTGTTGCAGGATCAGGATCTGGATTTAACGACGGTAATTGAAAACCTGCGTAAACGGCATCAGTGAGTTGCGGGGTAAGCGGATGCGATGTTGTTGTCGCATCCGGCAAAAAAAACGGGCAAGGAGTCACCACCCTGCCCGTTTTCTTTAATGCTGCAAAGATTACTTCGCGTTGTAATTACGCAGAGCGTTACGCCCCAGCACAATCCCCGCGCCAACCATGCCGCCCAGCAGCACCGCCAGAATCAAGGTGATTGCCTTTTTCGGGCTATCGCGACGAATAGGTAACGTCGGTTTCATCACATAACGGTAAGCATGAATATCAAGATCATCAACCTTTAAGTTTTCAATATCCAACAGGTTTTGACGTGTCTGATAGTAGTTTGGTGAGAACACCAACGGACGGGTCGCCTCATGCTTAATCATCGACTCCAGCGCTTCGCTACCCAAAAGGAACAACGTATCTTGCGTCACATCTTCAGTCTGCTGAACCTGTGGCTTTGCCACCTGCGCCTGATTCGCATACTGCAACGCTTCCTGAATCTGACGGATACGCAGATCTTTCTGCTCCTGCGCAACTACTTCCTGCGTCTTCAAAGAATCCTGCAAGTTTTTCATACGCAGCGCGATGTTATCTTTCAGGTCTTTTTCCAGTTCTTCATTTACCTGGTCGTCAACTTGCTGGATATACTTCGCCAGCTGCTTCTGCGCACCTTCAGGTGTTTCACCAACATAAGACACCGCCAATGGTAACGACTGGTTTTTAACGGTAGGCTCAATGGTCAGCTTCTCTGCTTCTTCCTGGTTATCCAGCGTTTCCGCTAATGCTGAGAATGCAGTGCTGTAACGTCCGATAAGTGAAGTCTGAATGTCGGAGACTTTCGGTACAGCCGGACCGTAAATCACATTCATCGCGTTGGTATAACCAGCGATTTGCCCCACATCAGGTTGAGTAACGATAGCTGTGGAAGTCCACTTTTCTTTGGCAACGGCCAGATACCCTATAGCCAGGGCAATAGCAACAATGACAGAGATGATAATTGTCATCTTGCCACGCCACAACTGCACCAGTAAATCAATCAAATCAATCTGTTCCGGGTCATGGTTTTGCCCAGAAACATTATTATTTTCTACTCTCATCATTACCCTAACGGACGAAATAATTTTAAGTCGCCATAGTTTAGCGATAATCGCCATGAATGCTATAGGATAAATGATAAAAATAATGAATTATTACAAAGGGAACATAAGAGAATCAGGGCAAAAATCGCCCTGATAACAGGATGTTAGTCGCTGCCAAAAAGATCGCGGGTGTAGACTTTGTCTGCCACATCCTTAAGCTCTTCTGCCATACGGTTGGAGATAATGACGTCGGCTTGTTGTTTGAAGGTGGCGAGATCACGTTCCAGGCGAGAGTTGAAGAATGAATCTTCTTTCATCACCGGTTCGTAGATGATCACTTCAACGCCTTTCGCCTTGATACGTTTCATAATCCCCTGAATGGAAGACGCACGGAAGTTATCTGACCCGCTCTTCATAATCAGACGATAAATACCCACCACTTGCGGTTTGCGTGACAAAATGGCATCGGCAATAAAGTCTTTACGTGTGCGGTTAGCATCGACAATTGCCGAAATCAGGTTATTCGGCACAGACTGGTAGTTCGCCAGTAACTGCTTGGTATCTTTCGGCAGACAATAACCACCATAACCAAACGACGGATTGTTGTAATGGTTGCCAATACGCGGATCGAGACAAACGCCTTCGATAATCTGGCGAGTATTCAGACCTAAACTTTCTGCATAGCTATCCAGTTCATTAAAGTATGCTACGCGCATCGCCAGATAGGTATTAGCAAACAGTTTAATCGCTTCTGCTTCGGTTGAATCGGTGAACAGGGTCGGGATATTTTGCTTAATCGCGCCTTCCTGTAATAACGCAGCAAAACGTTCTGCGCGTTCCGAACGCTCACCGATGACAATACGTGACGGATGAAGGTTATCGTAAAGAGCTTTACCTTCGCGGAGGAATTCCGGAGAGAAAATAAGGTTATCGATACCCAGACGTTCTTTAATTGATTTGGTGAAACCTACCGGAATTGTAGATTTAATCACCATTACCGCGTTGGGATTAATTTCTGTCACATCACGGATGACCGCTTCCACGCTTGAGGTATTAAAATAATTTGTTTTCGGATCATAATCGGTAGGCGTGGCAATAATAACGTAATCGGCATTTTTATACGCGTCATACTTATCTGTCGTAGCGCGGAAATTGAGATCTTTAGTCGCCAGATACTCTTCAATCTCCTTATCAACAATCGGTGACTGCTTCTTGTTAAGCATGTCCACTTTGGCCTGAACGATATCCAGTGCAACCACTTCGTGGTTTTGCGCAATCAGAATACCATTTGAAAGACCAACATAACCTGTTCCTGAAATTGTTATTTTCATTAGCTCTGACTTCTTCCGGTTAAACATTTAGAGTGGTCATTAATCCACCACCACAACTTCATCTACTGCGGGATTTTTAACGCTGATGTAGATGAACTGTCAAGGCAGCGATCCTGCTGTGCGGCGCTGTATTATATCGCGTTTTTAACTATAAATTATAAAAAAAGGCCATAACCTGCCGCTTTGTATAATAAAAAAGCCCGGAGGGTTTCTCCGGGCCTTGCATTGATTAATTGATTTAAATCAGATTAATCCAGCCATTCAGTATGGAACACACCTTCTTTATCAATGCGCTTATAAGTATGCGCACCGAAATAGTCACGCTGTGCCTGGATCAGGTTCGCAGGCAGAACTGCGGCGCGGTAGCTGTCATAATAGGCAACCGCAGCGGCGAAGGTCGGAACCGGGATACCGTTCTGTACCGCGTAAGCGACGACATCGCGCAGCGCCTGCTGGTAGTCATCGGCGATTTGCTTGAAGTACGGAGCCAGCAGCAGGTTAGCGATCTGCGGATTTTCGGCATATGCATCGGTGATTTTCTGCAGGAACTGCGCACGGATGATGCAGCCAGCACGGAAAATCTTCGCGATTTCACCGTAGTTCAGATCCCAGTTGTACTCTTCAGACGCGGCGCGTAGCTGAGAGAAGCCCTGAGCGTAAGAAACGATTTTGCCCAGATACAGCGCACGGCGAACTTTTTCGATGAACTCAGCCTTGTCGCCTGCTGGCTGTGCTTGCGGGCCAGAGAGAACTTTAGATGCGGCAACACGCTGATCTTTCAGAGAAGAGATATAACGTGCAAACACAGACTCGGTAATCAGCGACAGCGGTTCACCGAGATCCAGCGCACTCTGGCTGGTCCATTTACCGGTACCTTTGTTAGCAGCTTCATCCAGAATCACATCAACCAGGTAGTTACCGTCTTCATTTTTTTTAGTGAAGATATCTTTGGTGATGTCGATCAGGTAGCTGCTCAGTTCACCGTTATTCCACTCGGTAAACGTCTGCGCCAGTTCTTCGTTGGAAAGATTCAGGCCACCTTTAAGCAGAGAATAGGCTTCAGCAATCAGCTGCATATCGCCGTATTCAATACCGTTGTGAACCATCTTCACATAGTGACCTGCACCATCGGCACCAATATAGGTAACGCATGGCTCACCGTCTTCAGCTACTGCGGCGATTTTGGTCAGGATCGGTGCAACCAGTTCATAGGCTTCTTTCTGCCCACCAGGCATAATGGAAGGACCTTTCAGCGCACCTTCTTCACCGCCGGAAACACCGGTACCAATGAAGTTAAAGCCTTCTGCAGAAAGCTCACGATTACGACGAATGGTGTCCTGGAAGAAGGTGTTACCACCATCAATGATGATGTCGCCTTTATCGAGATATGGCTTAAGGGAATCAATAGCAGCATCCGTGCCTGCACCTGCTTTCACCATTAACAGGATGCGACGAGGCGTTTCCAGAGATTCAACAAACTCTTTCACCGTATAGTAAGGAACCAGTTTCTTGCCTGGATTTTCGGCAATCACTTCTTCCGTCTTTTCACGGGAACGGTTGAAAATAGAGACGGTATAACCACGGCTTTCGATGTTGAGCGCAAGGTTGCGCCCCATCACTGCCATACCGACGACGCCGATCTGTTGCTTTGACATTGTTTACTCCTGTCAGGGGGTGTTCACCGCGATGTGTGCGCGACTTGAATATGAATGAGATATTATCTCAAGTTGCACGAATGTGTATAGAAGTAAGTTATATATTGCTAACTGATATATATCAAAAATAGCTATTTAACTATAGTATTAATACACTAAGTAGTTAACGTTTTTCATCGATGATATTTAATATTTTTTTATAAAAGATATCTGGATCATGGTTCGTTCTAATGTTATCAATTGACCATTCAGAAAACATATGCAATTTGTTATCACCCAACAAGATATATTCCATCTTCTTTTTTACTTCATCGATAATTTTTTCTGAAATAGCATCACGCTGTTCAAAACTATCAATAACAATCTCCCCTAAAATATTAGTGTCAACATTAAAAATAAGATCATTATGGTTTATTTCAGGTAGAGCCCTGACATTAGATGTTATAACAGGCAAACCAAAGGATTGCATTTCAAGCACTGAATATCCATAAGTATCTCCCCACGTCGGCAATATACCCACACTTGATTCTGACATCAATTTCAATACAGACATATTGGAAATGTTAGTATATAGCCTAATATTATTACTGGAGTATATTATATCTTCAATTTGCTTAAAGTAGCTTATTTTAAATTGAAACTCACCATGAACATAGTTATACTTTCTATTTAAATCACCTATTAAAATCAAGCTAACATTTTTATTTAGAAAGCTATATTCCTTTATTAGCTTTTGAAATGCCAAAACAACTTCACCACCTCCCTTCCTATAAAAATCATTCCCAACAAAAATAAATTTAAATTTTGTGCTTTTTAATTTATCTTTAAACAATAGTCTCTGTGGTGGATGAATAACTTCTGTTTTATTTAAAATAATATCTTTATATTCTGGATAGGATTTTAATAATGTAGACTGAATTTCAAATGCACTGTTTGATATGGCAATTAGTCTTTTACAATTCTCGTGAACTAAGCTTTCTAAATCGGTTTTGACCTCATTTAATCGAGGGTAATTTATTTTATCGTTATGATCTCTATGAATGTCTTTTATTGAAGGCAACCTAGGGATTGTAGTTTCGAAAAAACTAATCCAATCATTATCATCTAAGTAACCTATATCATTAAAGAACATAAAACAATCAACGTCATGCAAAATTTTTTTTAAGATTGGACGAAATTTAAATGTACCCAAGCAGTCTTTTTTCAACAACCTCAACAAATAACCATAATAATAATAGTAATTATTTTTTTTGAAATTCCTCACATTATAAATTTCAGTATCTGCAATACATCTCTTTTCGGGGTGATTATTTTTTGCAAGTCCAACTAACTTTTTAACCATTTATCTTCTCCAATGCTTTACCTACTGTTTTAAGATGTAATTTAAATACAATCCCTTTATTAAATAAATAATTAAAAAGTGTCAGAGATAGCACCTCAGTTATTACTATAGATATAGCTGCACCTGTGACACCATGATATTTGACAAAAAAACAACTAAGTATTAGACTGAAAAACAAAACAAGAATTGTTTTTTTGGACAAAAATGAATAACCGGAATAATGTGTAATGAATCTTGAAGCTACAGTTCCTAATGCAGCAAACATTGTTGCGATACATAAAAGAACCATTGGATAATATGCCGCAATATAACTATCTCCGTATAATAGTTTTATAAAATAAAAACCAAAAAGATAACCTCCAACAATAAAGGGGATACAAACAAAAAAAACAAGCAAATTTAAATTTGCCGCTTTAACAATTGCTTTCGAATTATCTTTTTCCGAAAAAATACTTGGTAAGGAAGAAGTAATAAATGAATTTGGAATAAAAGACCATGCCATACCAAGCGACGCAGCGACAGAATATACTCCAACACTTTCTTTATCTAAGAAGAAACCAAGGACAATAACTGAAACACGAGTATATATGGCAACTGACACTGATGATATTACGATTGTTGAACCGGCCTTAATCATATACATAATATACTTCTTCATATGTTTAAATGGTATGTATGAAGAGTCTTCATTAATTCTAAATAGAACAAACCTTATTACAAAGGGAATTAATCCAGTCAATATAATAGGAATGCATAAAAATTCAGGCTTTAACTCATAAAAGGCAATTATCCAACGTATTAATAACGTTATTGTTAACCCAAGGGCATTAACTATTGTATTGTATTTGGATAATAAGTTAACATCATAATATATAGAATAAACATCCATGGCTGAAAAAAAACAAGATAACATAGCTGCAACCATATACACATGCGAAAATTCACTATGTTCCTTAAGCAAATAGAATAAAATCAACAAAGATAAGATACAATAAATCATTATACGAATAAATATAGTTGATTGAATAAGCTTTATACCTGATTTTGTATTTTTGCTAATTCTTTTAAAAATCAACACATCACTTCCTAGTTGAGAAACAACCTGAACTATTTGGAATAGTGATGTTGCATAAGCAATTTCACCAAAAATCTCTGTACCAACATACTTTGCAACATAGGATGTAACAAAAATAAGCCCTATTATGGCAATAGCTTTTTCTAAAATCATCCACAGAGAGTTAGTAAATATATTTCTTTTCAAATCCCATTCCTTCATATAAAAAGAAGAAGCAACACATTATCATTTATATAATGCGTAATCAAAGGAGATATTTCACAAATATCACACCGCAAGGCAATATCTACCTTTGTGATTTATTCTTATTTCCTATCAATAAATGAAAAACAAGTTTTTTATCACTAAAAAATCTTTCCGTATAATTTTTCATATTTGCTATGTATATAATTCCTTAAAGCCGATATCATCGAATTCAGCTGTGTGATTCATAGACATCGTTTCACTATAATACCTCACTATGAACAAGGAAATTCAGCAGCGGCTACAGTGGGTAAAACTCTATGAAACGTCCGGTGATGCGGGATTTGTATGCCGTCGCTGTGGCATTTCTCGACCCACATTGCGTAAATGGTGGCGCAGATGTCTGGCACAGGGCATCGCTGGTCTGGAAAGCCACAACCGTCGCCCCAAGCGTTCACCATCAACGAAAACCGGCACTTGCGAAGTCGCTCTGATTCTGGAGTTACGTTCTCAGCGAAATCTGGGGGCAAGACCTATTCAAAGCGAGTTAAAACGACTTCACTCAATCTCACTGGCAATAGCAACAATCAACAAAGTCCTTTGCCAGAATCAGGTTAAACCTGTTGTTAAATTTCAGCGTAAAGCTGATTTCATTCGCTACGAACGCCCTGTTCTCAGGGCAAGATTACGAAAGCCCGCTCCCCGCAAGGACTGACGCCAGATAGTTTC